>ERZ772967.256-NODE-256-length-45700-cov-4.293263_pt1 | contig 45700 bp, 34 predicted proteins | sample MGYA00511677_ERZ772967 | MGnify/ENA primary metagenome ERZ772967 (study PRJEB29015, sample SAMEA2737931) | human oral metagenome | biome: human oral; feature: human-associated habitat; material: dental | place: China | collected 2146 ...
TCATGTATTTAGAAAATAACCATTGACAAATTAATTTGTAGGGGCGAACCTTGTGTTCGCCCGTCATAACGCCGACATGTACATCCCCCATCCCCCCCTTCCAAGGGGGAAGAGCGAAGCGAAGGGGGATGTTACCCCTTCCAAGGGGGAATTTGCAGGGCTGACTGCTGACTGCTGGCAACTGAATAAAGCATTGGGGACGAGAAAAACCTCAAACACTCTTTGACTTATTGACACACGACGGAAAGGGAAAATACGTCTTACGCTTGGACGATTGATGGAAAAGTTGTAAGTTTGCACTGAAACAAGAGAAAAGTAATCAGGAGGCAAGAGAATGGCAACTTATACTATCCATATCAATGAGCAGACGCAGGAAGGCCGCAGTCTGGTCAATTATCTTCGTGAGTTGGGACTTATCGCCCCCGACTCCGTAGATGACGGCATCGAGGCTACCCGCCGGGCAATGCGTGAACTGCGCCAAGGCAAAGTAACGCACTGCAAGGATTTCAATGAGTATCTCGACAGCGTCAAATAATGCGACAGATTGTCTATACAGGTCAATACAAGCGCGACTTGAAGCGTGCCCGTAAACGCAGATTGTCGGAGGAAGACCTTAACGAGGTCATTCTGTCGCTGGCTGAGGATAGAGCCTTACCACCGGAAAGGTGCGACCATGCGCTCAGCGGTGAATTTGCAGGGTTGCGAGAGTGTCACATCCATCCGGACTGGCTTCTGGTATACGAAAAGGAGGATTCCGGTGAACTGCACATCCTCAATCTCGTCAGAACCGGCAGCCATGCCGACCTGTTCTAACCGCCGTGTTGCCAAGGTTTGCGTCTCTACAATATGTACCACGCATAACCATTGACAATTAACCATTAGAGAAGAGCCCTGAAAGGGCGCGTTAATTCAGCCCAATGTGGAGCGCAGCGAAGCGTTGGGGAAAGAGCGACCCCCTCAGCGGAGGGCTGAAAGCCTGACGTAATTCAATTGTTAATTGTCAATGGTTAATTGTTATGCCGGGTACACGGAATCCGAACGCAGAGGAACATCCCCCCATCCCCCCTTCAAAGGGGGAATGCGGTGCGGTCAGCCATCAGCAAACAGCGTGTGGTATGCCGTGTAGGGGCGAACCTCAGTGTTCGCCCTTTTTTTGTGTGGTGTCGGCAATATCCGAACGCGAATTTCGCAAATGGGCGCAAATCAACGCAAATAACTGTGTTTGTCATTCCGAACACCGTGAGGAATCTCGCAGGGGAAAGGGAAGAGATTCTTCGCTTCGCTCTGAATGACAAATTAATGGTTAATTGTTATGCCGGGTACACGGAATCCGAACGCAGAGGGGGCTGAATGCTGACGGCTGAACGCTGACTGAAACCTTACGATCCTTGCGATTTATTCTTTACCGCAAAGAACGCAAAACGATTTACTCCTTCTCCCGATGGTTAATGATCAGTGTGGAGGGCATATCCTGAAGAGCGTCTTTGCATTCTTCCGAAATAATGTTCCACGCCGTATAGCTGACGAGCATAAAATCATGATCGCTGAACGATTCGCTCATCACGTTCTTTTCGGGCAGTATGTGCGCGTTCTCCGTCTCGTTCGTGAAATCAGTCAGGGTACGGACGATGTGGTCGCTTGGGTCGGAGACGAAATTCGTCCGGTTCAGAAGGCTGACTGTGCCATGCGTCGACCGCAGCAACACGAGCACGTAGTCGAGCAAGATCAGATCGTCCGACGAATTGATCAGGATCAGGATATGGTTCGCCTGTACGAACCCTCGGTTGATGAAGACCCCCACCGACGAGTGACTCTGCTCAATGAATTCCTTCGTTTTATCGTGAATCAGCGATCCGGGCGAGAACAGGTCTTGCACTTTGAATTTCTTGAAGATTCCGAAGAACGACTTTTGGATACTCCGCGCATCCATATCGGACGAGAGGTTGCTCATCGAGATACCGGCGCCCACAAGCAGGAAGTCGAACGGCTCGTCATTGACGATACGGACGATGGATTCGCTCGCATGATCCGCCACTTCGTAACGCGTATGTATCTGCATATTCAGTTTGCGCGCCTCGTAGAGGATGGGACCGAAACTGACACGCTCAAAATTATCGGTATGCAGCGGGTTGATATCCGCCCCGACCGTCAGGTGCAATGCCGTCAGATCAAGTTTGTCCTTACCCTGCGAGAACATCTGATGCGCCACATCAAGCATAATCTGTCCGTTGCCTGCCCGCCCGAAAGAGAGCAGTACTTTAAACCGCCCTTCTTTAAACTGCTCCATCCGTTGCTGTTTGATCTTCTCACCCGTGCAGAAGCAAAGATGGATGAACTTCAGGAGCGGAGTCGTCATAAACGTGGTGACAAGCGTCATCAAAATTAACATCACGAAGATGGGGGGCGGGAGGATTTTCATCTCATATCCGATGGTAAGCGCAATCAGTTCCATCAGTCCGTGTGTGTTCATCAACGCTCCGAGCGAGAAACTACTTTTCCAGCTTTCGTTCTCAAATCGTGCCGAAAGCAACGCGCCGCCGAACTTTCCAACAGTCGAGAAAGCGATGAAGAGCAGGCAGGTCAGCCACATGTCGGGCGAATCAATCAGCCCGATTTCGGTACGCAACCCTGTCGATGCGAAAAACAGCGGAAGGAACAGCACAAGTGATATATCTTCGACCTTTTCCGTCATAATTTTCCGGAAACGCAAATTCTCCGGCATTACCAATCCTGTGACAAAGGCGCCGAACAGCGCATGCAAACCCAAGATTTCGGTTAGATAAGAAGACATCAGCAAGAGCAGGAACATCAGCATCACGAGCGGTTTACTCACCACCTCCTTGTTATGATACAAGTTGCCGACCATCCGCAACAGCGGACGTACAACAGTAAACATCATCAGGATGTACACGGCTGCGGAAACGATATTATAAACTGCGCTCAGCATCGTACCGGCCTGTGCCACTGCCACCACGATAGCCAGCAGACACCACGCCGTAACATCGCCGTTGGCTGCGCTGGCCAGCGCCACCGTGCCCAGATGGGTACGCGTCAGACGATGCTCCTGAATGATGCGTGCCAGCACTGGGAAAGCCGTAATACTCATCGTGATGCCGATGAACAGGGCAAAAGGCAGAAAAGGCGTATGCTGATCGGCATACCGGTCATAGACAAGATAGGCGGCCAGCATGCCGAGGAAGAACGACATCAACATGCACGTATAACTGATCATCATCGTCTCCCGCAATTTCTTGCGTACCACTCCCATGTCTAATTCCATCCCGATGGTGTACATGAAAAGCATCAGTCCGAACTGACTGAACAGGTTGATGTTCGATAACGATTCTTTGGGAAACAGGAACTGTGAAAACTCCGGTGTGAAATGCCCGAGCACAGACGGCCCCAGAATGATTCCCGCCAAAATCTCACCGATCACCATCGGCTGTCCGATCTTCTTGAAAAGCACTCCGACAATGCGGCATGTAATCAGAATGACAATGATTTGCAGCAACAACAATCCGAACGAAGAGTGAACATGCTCAGACACCAGTTGCAGAAAAACGGTAAACCCCTCGGCCAGATTCCTCGGCGCATCCGCCTGCACAACCGCCTCCGTCACCCTCTGATGGCTTTCGCCTTCGCGGATGACGACATACATCAACGACCCGAAAACCAAAATCATCAACGCATAAAACGTGAAACTTTTCGCTCCTTTTTTCATCGACGGATGCTATTTTAGGACAAATGTACACGATAATTTCCAAATTCCGTACTTTTGCATACTTCAAAATACAGCATATTCATGACGAAAAAAACGATACAACAATTACTTGACGAGCGCATCCTGATCCTCGACGGAGGGATGGGGACGATGATACAAGGCTTTAAACTGACCGAAGCGGATTACCGTGGCGAACAGTTTGCCGATTTCCCCGGAGCGCTCAAAGGTAATAACGACCTGCTCAACATCACGCGCCCCGAAGTCATCCGTTCGATACATCGGCAATATCTCGACGCGGGTGTCGATATCTTCACTACCAATACGTTTAATGCCAACGCCATTTCGATGGAAGACTATGGCATGGCCTCTCTCGTGCGTGAGATGAATCTCGCAGCCGGACGGCTCACACGCCAACTGGCCGACGACTACATGAACGAACATCCCGAACGTTCCATTTTCGTGGCCGGATCGCTCGGACCGACAAATAAAACCGCCTCGATGAGCCCCGATGTGAGTGATCCGGCTTTCCGAGCCGTCTCATACATGGATTTGTTCCGAGCCTACCATGAACAGGTAGAGGCGCTGATCGACGGTGGCGTAGACCTGATCCTCTTTGAAACAACGTTCGATACGCTGAACGTAAAAGCCGGCCTCGAAGCTGCATTGGACGTGATGCGCACCCCAAACCGGGAACGTCCCATCATGCTCTCCCTGACTTTGTCCGGACAGGGAGGACGTACATTCTCCGGTCAAACACTCGCTGCTTTTCTGGCCTCCGTCCAGCATATTCCACTGATGAGCATCGGGCTGAACTGCTCATTCGGAGCAGCCGATATGAAACCGTACCTCAAAGAGCTGGGCGACATTGCCCCATACTTTATCAGCGCTTATCCGAACGCCGGTCTACCTAACCAGTTCGGACGATACGACGAGACCCCGGAGAAGATGGCTGCGCAAATCAAAGACTTCATCGACGAGGGACTGGTAAATATCGTCGGGGGATGTTGCGGGACAACCCCCGAGCACATTGCCCAATATTCCGAACTCATCCTCCATGCACGTCCGCACATGCCCGTACCTCCACCGGATGCGCTTTGGCTCTCCGGGCTCGAACTGTTGGAAGTCAAGCCGGAAAACAACTTCCTGAATATCGGCGAACGCTGTAACGTGGCCGGTTCACGCAAGTTCCTCCGCCTGATCAAGGAGAAGAATTACGAAGAGGCGCTGACCATCGCCCGCAAACAGGTTGAAGACGGCGCGCAAGTGCTCGACATCAACATGGACGACGGACTGCTCGATGCCGTAGAAGAGATAAAAACATTCCTCAACCTGATCGCCTCCGAGCCCGACATCTCACGTGTGCCCGTGATGATCGATTCATCTAAATGGCAAGTCATCGAAGAAGGGCTTATGTGTGTGCAGGGTAAAAGCATCGTCAACTCCATCAGTCTAAAAGAAGGAGAAGAAGAGTTTCTGATACGTGCCGCGAGGATACGGCAATTAGGGGCGGCAACCGTTGTGATGGCGTTCGACGAGCAGGGACAGGCAGACGTTTTCGAACGCAAAATCGAAGTCTGTGAACGCGTTTACCGTCTGCTGACCGAAAAAGTCGGGTTTCCTCCACAGGACATCATCTTCGACCCGAACGTGCTGGCTATCGCGACCGGTATGCCCGAGCATAACGGCTATGGTCTCGACTTTATCCGCTCTGTAGGATGGATCAAAAAACATCTGCCCGGAGCGAAGGTAAGTGGCGGCGTAAGTAACCTCTCGTTCTCATTCCGCGGAAACAACTATGTGCGCGAAGCCATGCACTCCGTCTTTCTCTATCACGCCATTCGCGAAGGTATGGATATGGGGATCGTGAACCCGTCGGCATCGGTCACGTACGAAGATATTGAACCATCGTTCCGGAACCTCCTCGAAGATGTGATCTTGGCACGTCGTCCCGAGGCGGCCGAAGAACTGATTGCCTATGCACAGAGTCATATCGAGCAGGCCTCCGGCGAGCAGGAAAAGACACATGACGCATGGCGCGACCGGTCGCTCGACGAACGACTCGAATACGCGTTGCTGAAAGGGATCGGCGATTTCCTTGAAACAGACCTGGAGGAAGCTCTGCAACGGTACGGACAAGCCGTTGCCATTATCGACGGACCGCTGATGAACGGGATGAACCGCGTCGGCAAATTGTTCGGTGCGGGAAAAATGTTCCTGCCGCAAGTCGTGAAAACGGCACGTACGATGAAGAAAGCCGTCGCCATCCTTCAGCCGGCCATCGAAGCGCAAAAAACATCGTCCGGTGCGACCAAAGCCGGCAAGGTTGTCTTTGCCACCGTTAAAGGCGATGTGCACGACATCGGCAAAAACATCGTCTCTATTGTACTGACATGTAATAATTACGAAGTGATCGACCTCGGCGTGATGGTGCCGGCGGAAAAAATCATCGAAACGGTACGTAACGAAAAGCCCGACCTGCTCTGCCTGTCGGGACTGATTACCCCGTCGCTCGAAGAGATGGTACACGTAACCGACGAGATGCAGAAGGCCGGCCTTTCTACCCCGATTATGATTGGTGGCGCCACCACCTCGAAGCTGCATACCGCACTGAAAATAGCACCGCATTACGACCATCCCGTGATTCATGTCGTTGATGCCTCGCAAAATCCACTGATTGCCGCCAAGCTGCTCAACCCCGCCACGCATGATGCCTATGTGACCGAACTGACGGATGAATACGAGCGTCTGCGTCAAGCCAAATCGAACGAGGAGGTAAAACCCCTCTTGCCGTATGCCGAGGCACAGAAGCTCAAGTTACAGACGGATTGGGCGAACTATACGCCTGCCGAACCGAAGAAGAAAGGCTTACAGCTGCTCGCCATCCCTGTGGCCGAAATTGTGCCGTACATCAACTGGGTATTCCTCTTTACGGCATGGCGGATAACCGGCCGTTACGACGATCTGATGCAACTGCATGACTGCCCGGCATGCCGTGCTGCGTGGCTCGAAAAACGTCCGGAGGCGGAACGTGCCAAGGCGAAAGAAGCGCTTAAACTCTATAACGATGCACAGGCTCTCTTGAAGCGGCTGATAGCAGGAAACGCTTGCTGTAAGGCTCTTTATGAGATTTTTCCATCGGCAAGCGAAGGCGACAATATCCGCATTGCCGACACAGTCATCCCTGTCTTGCGCCAACAGTTGCCGAACGACAAAGGACAGTGCCTCTCATTAGCCGATTATGTCATGCCGGCTTCGGAAGGACGGAACGATTATGTCGGTGTATTTGCGGTAACGGCTGGTGATTGCATGGAAGAGTTGCGTGCACGGTATGAACAGGAAGAAGACAGTTATCACCTGATGTTGCTCCAGACTCTCTCCGACCGGCTGGCCGAAGCATCCGCCGAATATCTGCATACGAAAGTGCGTCGTGAATATTGGGGATATGTACCGGACGAAGAGCTTTCCGTCGACGAGATGTTTCGCGCCCATTACCGAGGCATCCGGCCGGCTGTGGGATACCCTTCCCTTCCCGATCAGGGATTGATATTCAGTTTAGACCGATTGATCGGAGTCGACCGCATCGGGATCGCCATCACCGAGAACGGAGCGCTCTCACCCACGTCGTCCGTGGCAGGCTTCTATTTTGCACATCCCGAATCTCGTTACTTCATGATCGGTCGCATCGGAGAGGACCAGCTGACGGATTATACGGCTCGCCGGGGTGAGACAGTCGAACATATCAGGAAATTTCTGGGGAAAGTAACGGAGTAAAGGAAACGGAAAAACCCAATCCTTCTCCGTCCCGCTTACTTTACGATCCGCATCTCACAACGCCGACAATCGAACTCAAGCCTTAAAGAGGTGTCTTTATATTTGAGGTAGAAAGGTTCTCTATACGGCGATTTCCGTTTGTGATGCACCGGACACCACCCCATGCTGTAACGCAGGCAATGTTTGGTGTACATCAGCGGCACGCCGTCAAGCGGTCTTTCTTCGTATGCACGCTCAAGCCGCTGCACGCCGTGCCGGCGATAAAACGCTTCGGCTTGTGCGTTATAAATGTTCGCCGTATAATCGAGCGTCGTGGAAGGGAATGCAACGGTTTCATTGCACACCGGACGCTTGGCATACCGACGGGGATAGCGAATCCGACGCACGGCGAGCAGTTTTTCTACCGCCTCGCGACGCATCTCGCCCAAAAACGATGAAGGCACGAAATAGTTTTCGCGCATCGTCACCGTAATATCTTCGGCTTCGAACGGTGTCTCTCCGAGTTTCGATAACTGCATGCGGATATTGTCGGACTGCGGCTTCCGTGCCGACTCATGCGCAAACGTCCGAACGACGGTTACGCAAGCATCCGTCTCGTCCGTTATCGTCAAAGCAAACCCTGCGGGACAATCGCTCCATTCCATCGTGACCTTAATCTTACGTTCGGCCGACGGCTTCGCCAGCACCGCCTCGAAATCATGATCGAAATTGCGGTATAGAACCGTCTTCGATCTTACGGACGGCATCTGAGCGGGAAAGATGCGATGGGCTTCCGTTCGGTTCACGCGAAATCCTTCCAACTCGCCCCGTGCATTGAGGAAGACAAGGCCGTCGCCGTTATGTAAAGGCTTCAATCGCGATACGGTCAATGAACGTCCCTGCACCTCTTTCACCGTTCCGATCGGTTCACCGATCGATTTAGGCGTATCAAACGACGTGATCTCCGCCTCCCGACCGTGCAGAAAATATCCCGTGAAACCCCGGTTGAAACTCTTCTCCGGACATGGTTCGAACGTGAAAGACGAACGTCCGGCAGAAGCGCGGAAGAACATCGGATGCTTGGCCATGATGACATCTAAGCGGCGACGGTAAAATGCCGTGATGTTCTTAACATACGACATATCTTTCAGGCGTCCCTCGATCTTGAACGATGTAACGCCGGCATGCATCATCGCTTCGAGATCGTCCGAGCGGTTCATATCGCGCAGTGAAAGCAAGTGCTTACCGGATGCGATTGTCTTGCCGTCCGCATCAACCATCGTATAAGGCAGGCGACAACATTGTGCGCAGGCACCACGATTGGCGCTGCGCCCCGTAAGCGCCTGACTCAGGTAACAGCGACCACTGTAACTGACGCATAATGCACCGTGCACAAACGCTTCGAGCGTCACGTTCGGGGCATGCGCGGCAATCTCCCGTATCTCTTCGAGCGTCAACTCACGCGCCAACACCACCTGCTCGAAGCCTATACGGCCGAGAAACGCCACTTTTTCAGGAGTACAGTTATCCATCTGCGTACTCGCATGCAACGGAATCGGCGGGATATCGAGACGTGTAATCCCCATATCCTGCACAATCAAAGCATCTGCACCGGCATCATAAAGCCGATGGATCATCCGTTCCGCATCCGTCAACTCCTCGTCTCTAAGGATCGTATTCAGAGCAACGTAAATCTTTACATTATATATATGAGCAAAGTCACACAGCGCACGGATGTCGTCGAGCGAATTACCGGCCGCCGCACGCGCGCCGAACTTCGGCGCACCGATATATACGGCATCGGCCCCGTGAAGCACAGCCTCCTTCCCACAGTGCAGGTCTTTGGCCGGCGCAAGTAATTCTATCGGTTGAGCGATCATCATTCAGGCATTAGGGCACGACAAATCTCCGAGCCGGCCGATGTCGGCAGCGCAAAAAGGAGTCTCCTGATAGACATAGTAGTTCAGCCAGTTGGCAAACAGCAAGTTCGCATGCCCACGCCAACGCACCAAGGGGGGCTTCGACGGATCGTCGTCCGTATAATAACCGACAGGCTTTTCAATAGGTAATCCTTTGGCCACATCGCGCTTATATTCGCCGTCGAGCGTATCGGGCGCATACTCCGAGTGACCGGTAATGAAGAACTCGCGTCCTCCGCGTGCCATCATCATGTAAACACCGGCTTCCTCACTCTCGGAAAGGATTTTCAGCTCACGAACTTGCATGATATCTTCGCGTCGCACCTCCGTGTGGCGACTGTGGGGGACGTAGAACTCATCGTCAAAGCCCCGGAAAATGGAGAGAAACGGATCATTCAGGGTGTGACGGAAAATACCGAATTGCTTCGCGGGCAAGTCATGCTTCGGTACTCCGTAGAAATGATACAAGGCCGCTTGTGCCGCCCAGCATATATATAAGGTAGAAGTAACATGTGTCCGAGCCCATTCGAGAATCTGCGTCAACTCATCCCAGTAGGTAACCGCCTCGAAAGGCATCTGCTCGACAGGAGCGCCGGTGATAATCATCCCGTCATAAAAACACTCGCGAATCTCATCAAAGTCTTTGTAGAACTCACGCATATGCTCGATCGGAGTATGTTTCGGGGTATGTCCCTTGATCTTCATAAGCTCCAACTCGATCTGCAAAGGCGAATTGCTGAGCAATCGTACGAGATCGGTTTCCGTTGTAACCTTCAACGGCATCAGATTGAGCACGATCACACGCAACGGACGAATATCCTGCTTCGTTGCCCGTAACGAATCCATCACGAAGATTCGTTCTCTCTTCAACAGCTCAATGGCCGGTAAGTTAGGAGGTAAGTTTAACGGCATAAAATATTGAATGAATTATATAAACGGTTATATCGGCAGAGTCCATTGACGCTATGGTTGACGATCTCTCATCTCGTTCAACAGCATAAGCAGAGACATGTTCACTGTCCGGCGAATATTTTGATCACGAACGTTCGAGAAACGAAATTCGTTGGAAACGACATCGTCTCCGTGAGCGACAGCGATCCATACCGTTCCAACGGGCTTCTCCGCCGTACCGCCTCCCGGCCCCGCAAGACCAGAAGTGGCCACCGCATAGTCGCAGCCCAGAACCCGCAAGGCTCCGCGTGCCATCTGCTCGACCACCGGCCGGCTGACAGCCCCGTACCGCTCCAAATCCGTTTCGGAGACATTCAGAAGTTTATGTTTCAATGCATTCGAGTATGACACCACACCGCCCACATAATAGTCCGAACTTCCGGCTACAGATGTCAGCGCCGCGGCAATGGCACCGCCGGTACAACTCTCAGCCGTTCCGACCGTCTGTCCTCGCGCACGCAGACGCTCACCGACCAGGACTTCGATATCCTTGTCTCCTTCCGGATTGATCTGTCCGTGCAATCTCTGTTCAAGCTCTTTCCGCAAAGCCGCAAGCGTTGTTTCCGCTTCTTCCGACGTCCGGCTATATGCCGACAGTCGCAGACGGATGATACCGGCCTGCGGCAAATAAGCGAGTTTTACAAACGAAGGCAGACGCTTCTCAAAATCGGCCAATTCAATTGCCAAAGCCGACTCGGTATACCCCGTCACCCAACATGTATCATGCTTGATATACAAATCTTGACGGAATCTTTTTTTCAGACGGGGAATAACTTCATGCGTCATCAACCACTTCATCTCGGCCGGAACACCGGGCATCGAAACAAAGACTTTGCCGTCGCGCTCGAACCATGTGCAGGGAGCTGTCCCTGCTTCGTTCCGAATCACAGTCGCTTTGTCGGGCACCAGAGCCTGATTCCGGGTCAGTTCGTTCATCGTCAAATTCCGACGTGAGAAAATCTTTTCAATATGGACATACACCTCTTCCGAAAAACGTAACGATGCGCCGAAACAGTCGCATAGAGCGTGCAATGTCAAGTCGTCCGAGGTTGGCCCTAATCCTCCGGTAATCAAAATCACATCGGCACGACATCCTGCCGCATTGACGGCTGATACGATATTCTCTGCCTTATCGCCTGTAACCGTCTTATGTACCACCTCGAATCCGTTATCATTCAATAGCGAACCCATCCATGCCGAATTCGTGTCTACCACCTGTCCGATAAGCAGTTCATCTCCGATCGTTATAATCTCTACAGTCATTTCTTTGTACAATTAAGATTTCGCTTCCCCGACTACAATTCCACCCGCGCGAATGGCGTAGCATCCATCGGACAAAAGATCCGATCCCAATATTTAAAATATCCGGTCATGGCCACCATCGCCGCATTATCGGTCGTAAAAGCGTTCGGCGGCAAGTAAATCTTCCAGCCAAACCGACGGGCATGGTCATGAAACGCATCGCGCAGACCCGAGTTGGCCGAAACCCCTCCGGCCACAGCAACCTCATAAATGCCGAAATCATCGACAGCCTTCCGCAATTTGTTCATCAGGATGTCGATGACCGTAGCCTGAAGCGAAGCGCAGAGGTCGGCTTTCCGTTGTTCGATAAAATCGGGATTCGTCTTCAACTCATCACGTAACGTATAGAGAAACGATGTTTTCAATCCGCTGAAACTGTAATCGTATCCGGGAATATGCGGCTTGCTGAAAACAAACGCTTTCGGGTCGCCCTCATTCGCCAGCCGATTGACGACCGGCCCGCCCGGATAACCCAGCCCCATCACTTTGGCACATTTGTCGAACGCCTCTCCGGCAGCATCGTCGATCGTTTGGCCCACCACTTCCATCCGGTCGTAGGCATCCACCTTGATAATCTGCGAATTTCCTCCGGACACCAACAGACAGATAAAAGGAAATGACGGGTGATCGTGATCTTCGGGAGACTGCTTGATAAAATGTGCCAACACATGAGCTTGCAAATGATTGACCTCAATCATTGGAATCTCCAGCGACAAAGCCAGTCCTTTGGCAAAAGAAGTGCCTACTAATAACGAGCCTAACAAGCCCGGCCCGCGCGTGAAAGCAATGGCGCTCAATTCCGATTTGTCAATGCCCGCCCGTTTGATCGCTTCCGAAACGACCGGTACAATATTTTGCTGATGCGCCCGCGACGCAAGCTCCGGCACAACACCGCCATACGCCTCATGTACCGCCTGACCTGCAATCACATTCGAAAGCAGCACCCCGTCACGTATCACGGCGCATGATGTATCGTCGCACGAAGATTCAATCCCCAATATCGTTACATTATTATTTGTCATACTAAAGTCTTCGGTTTCGCTTAACGAAAATTAGGGTACAAAATAACAAAATCTACGGCGATAATGATTAGTTTTGTGAGTTAAATTTGATTTTCAGGCCGTTCATATAAACAGATCGCAATATTAAAGCTTTAAAATACATCGTTATATCAGCACTCATCATCGGGTGGATAGGCTATGCGTTTCCCGCATTGCTACTGCATATCCCGATAGTACAGGGGAAGATTGCATCGGAGGCGGAGAAAGAACTCTCCGCCCTGCTCCACGCGCCCGTTACCGTAGGCAGAGCCGATATCGAATGGTTAAACCGTCTCGTGTTGGGAGATGTTTCAATCGACGATCAAAACGGACAGAAGATGTTTGAAGCTGATCATATCTCGGCCGGATTCAAAATCTGGCCGTTACTCCACGGACAATGGGTTTTCACGACTGTCCGCCTGTTTGGTTTCTCGCTGAACATCGAACGGGAGACGCCCGACAGTCCTTTAAACCTTCAATTTGTTATGGATGCCTTTGCATCAAAAGATACGCTCTCCAAAACGAGTATAGACCTAAAAATCAATTCAATTATGATTCGTCGGGGGCGACTGAGATATGATGTGCTTAATGTACCCTTTCCGGATAATCGATTTAGTACCGGACATATTCATTTAGAAGACATCAACGGAAAAATAGTATTGCCGACCTTGCACGCTCCGACCTTTTCGGTAGAGATTCATAAACTCAGCATGAAAGAACGATCGGGATTCCGGTTGAATAAGTTATCCGCTTTCGTAACCGGTAACCAGGACAGTGTTACTGTTCGTCAGTTAAAGATACTCTTGCCACAGACACAATTGCATATTGCCGGCGCTTCCGTCCGAAGCAGCATCGACCGACTGCTGAAAGGACAGACAGAAGCCCCCTTAGCGATACAAATCGAACCTTCTCAAATCAGTCTCAGAGATTTGTCCGCATTTGTGCCGGCCTTTCAACATGCTTCGGAGCCTTTCCGGCTGTCGGCTTCCGCATCGGGAACAGTCGACAATCTGACAATTAACAACTTAACAGTAACGCAGGGCCGTACCCTATCGCTGAAAGCACAGATGAACCTGAAAAATATCCGGCATCCGAAAAAAAGCTATTTATTCGGAAAGGTAAGCAGCTTACAACTGGCGTCAGAAAACTTAGGACGGCTCATCCATAACTTTCAAGAAACGCCCGTCTCGCTTCCTGCCCCCATCAACCGGCTCGGGATGATCCGTTTTACCGGAGAAATTTCCGGATTTATCGATCAGTTAGTGGCTTTCGGGAAGCTGTCTTCCAACATCGGATCGCTTGAAATGGATCTGCTCGTCGGACAGCAGAAGGAACACCGATCTGCGACGTATCTGAAAGGTAAAATCGCATCTTCCGAATTGGATATCGCACCTCTGTTCAACGAAAATAGTCCCTATGGAAAAGTTCAATTCAATGCGGAGTTGGATGCCTCCAAGCCGGCCAACGGTGCATTTTCCGGCACCGTTCAGGCCAAAATCGACCGGTTTGAATACGAGAAGTATACGTACGCAAATATCTCACTTTCCGGGGGCTTCCGTCCGAAAGAGTTCAACGGTACCATCCGCATCGATGACCCGAACGGAAAACTTCATGCCGAAGGGCTCTTCAAAAGCAACGGAGAACAGTCAGAATTCAATTTCTCCGCCACGTTGGAACATTTCCGTCCGGACAAACTGCACCTCATCGAAAAATATGACTCGCCCGAACTTTCGTTTCGAGTAAACAGCAACATCATCGGCAACCATATCGATAACTTCCAAGGACAGATCACCATCGACAGTCTGACGTTCCTGACACGTTCCGATACTTTTCTGCTGAATACGGCACGCATTCAGGCCTCAGGAGTATCCTCCGAACGGAAACTGACAGTCTCTTCGGACCTTTTGGAAGGAGAAATCACCGGGTCCTATTCTTTTACTCACCTTCTTCCTTCCATAGCGAATCTTGTTCGTCCTTATCTTCCTTCGCTGAGCACGGCCTTCCCACCAAGCGCTCCTACCAGAGTAGACAGCTATTCCTTTACGATGAACATTGAGAATACCGAGCAACTCTCTAAAGCGCTGAAACTCCCGGTCGCCTTATTAGCTCCGTCGCACATCTGCGGGCGCTGCGATAGCCCAAATGGTCGGTTTTATCTTGATGCTTCATTGCCTCGGCTTAAGATTTCCCAATCGATCTTCGAAAACGGCTCAGTCGTGTTAAACAATCCGAATGGGGCTATGGAGGCAGAAATACGAGCGACTCAACTGCAACAGAAAGGCTCTCGGAATCAAATCCACATCAAGGCCGATGCCGCCAACGACCGATTGAGGACTTCTTTTACACTGGAAAACAACCGGAAAGACGGAGTTAAAATAGCCCTCTCTTCTTCCACGCAATTTTCCATAACGGAAGAAGACGGAAGCCAAAGGCTGCTTTCGAAAATTTCTATCGAACCAAACAGAATCATCGTCAAAGATTCCACCTGGGATATCCGGCCGGCCTCCATCACCATTGATAAAGAAAAGATATCCGTAGACAACATTCATCTATCTAAAGGCGATCAGTACCTCCGAATCAACGGGACAATCTCTTCTTTCAGCCCTCAGGAAACCCTCACACTCGATTTGAACGACATTGAGTTAAGCTATATTTTCGACATTGTCAACATTCCCGCTCTGCAATTCGGCGGACGGGCTACCGGAACTTTCCGCCTGAATGATCTTTACGGAAGCCGCATCATCAATACCAATCTTGAAGTGCACGATTTTTCGTTTAACCGGGTCGTGCAGGGGCGCCTGAATCTTTTCAGCGAATGGGATAACGACCAGAACGGCATCCTGCTGCTGGGCACCATCTACAAAGACCGGTCTACATGGACGGATGTGAACGGATACATTTACCCTGTCGGCGAAAAAGAGGGACTTTCTCTTTATTTCGATGCAAAAGATTTAGATATTGGTCTGTTACGTCCATACCTCAGCTCTTTCACCCAAACCTTTGAAGGCAGTTGCTATGGGAACCTCCATCTATATGGACCTTTCTCCGACCTCTCCTTCAAAGGAAAGGCGTTGATCCGGAATGGCCGTATTGGAGTCGATTTTCTTCAAACGGCATATTCTTTTTCCGATTCGATATTTTTGACTCCGACCACCATCGAAGGCCGAAATATTGTTATTCACGATAAACATGGAAATAAGGGAGCTGTCGACTTTACCGTACAACACCATCACCTTCGGGATTTCGGTTTTTCAGCCGACATCAAAGCAAACAACCTGTTGTTATACGATGCTTCGGAAAGAATAAACCCCAACATTTACGGAGTCTTATACGGAACGGGAAATGCTAGTCTTCGAGGCACCGAACGACTTATCCATATCAACGCCAATATGCGAAGCGACCGCAATACGAAGGTCGGCTTCAACTTTGCCAATGGGTCCTCTGCCGAAGAGTACGATTTTATCCGCTTTAAGGATAATCCGGCCGTAAAAGACAGCGTCCTTACGGGAGCCATTACACCGTCTGCCAATGAAGGTGACAATGAAGGAACGGAAATACGCATCAACATCGTTGCCGACATAACCCCGGATGCCAAATTGGAACTGATAATGGACCCTGTCAGCGGTGACAAAATAAAAGGCGACGGAAACGGAAATCTGCAAATCCAATACGGAACAAGCAGTAATTTGACCATGTATGGAGGATATACGATCCACGAAGGAAACTACAATTTCAGCTTGCAACAGCTAATCCGCAAGGACTTTAAGATTCGGGAAGGGAGCCGGATCGATTTTCGTGGCGACCCGCTGAATGCACTGCTCAATCTGGATGCAAGCTATCACGTGAAAGCCAATATCCAGGATTTGGATGAACGATTGGCACTGGAAAGCGGCACTCAACGCAACATCCCTGTAAACTGTCTGCTGAAACTGAACGGACGACTACAAAACCCGACGATCTCGTTCGATATGGAGTTTCCGAACTCAAGCCATGAGCTGGCGAGGCAAGTACGTTCCTTCATCGGTACGGAAGATATGATGACGCGGCAGATCGTCTACCTGCTTGTGCTCAACAAATTTTACACTCCGGACTACTCGAAAAATGCGTATCGGTCAAATGAGTTCAGCGCCATGGCGTCTTCGGCTTTGTCGTCGCAGCTCTCCGGCATCCTGAACAGTCTGACCGATAAGGTGCAGATCGGAACGAACATCCGCTCTCGTCAGGATGGTATTACCGACACCGAAGTGGAAATGCTTCTTTCAAGTCAGTTATTGAACAACCGGTTGTTGTTTAACGGGAATCTCGGTTATCGCGACAATTACATTCAAAATAATGCTTTTGTCGGAGAATTTGATCTGGAATATAAACTGACTCCTTCCGGCGAAATACGTCTGAAAGCGTACAGCCATGCCAACGACATGTATTATCGGTATAATATGAAGTCACCGACCCGGCAGGGGGTGGGGCTGATGTTTCGCAAAGATTTCTCTACGCTGCCGGAGATTTTCCGGAGACGAAAAAAGCATACCGCAAATACGTTTTAAGTAAACAAGCCTTCTGCTCTCTTTTAGAACAGAATCCCTACCGACATGCTCAGCCCGTTCAGGTATTTGCTGATACGCATCGCTGAGGCTTTCTCCCTTCCCCCCGAATGATATGAAAACGGATCGAAATCAGAGTGCAAGCGATTCAGGCCACATTCATAGCCGATATCGAAAGTCAGTTTGCCAATCAGTACTTCCATCGCCGTGTAAGCCGCCCAATGATAAGGAGAGGTGTCTCCGCGATATGAAAAAGAAGTATGCGGACCGTTCGCCGTAAACTGTATGTCGTAGTTATATTTTAACTTGACTCCCCCCATGAGGCTGAATACATACGGATGTTGTTTAATCAAATGATAGCCTACCACCACAGGCACTTCAAACGATTTGATTTGCATCGTCATCGACTGGGGAAATTCCACGGCTGATTCGTTTGTCTGCTCCGATGCGGGACGAATCACATCGAACCGTATGTCTCCGCTCGAATAATTCCAGAAGGCAGACGGCTGAATAAAAAAACGGTCGACATTGACCCGTATCAGAAAACCGGCCATATAACCTACATTGTGTTTGAGGTGGATATCTTCGAGCCTGACCTCATCCATGTCAATCGATGAAATATCCGACTGTAAAGCCCGCAACCCGACCTTTACTCCCATATTCACCACCTTATGATCCGGCTTGATAAGTGACTGCGCCAGTGCCGAAACACAATACATCACACTCAAGATCAACAGGATAAACACCTTCATGTGCTTATTTTTTCTTTTTTACCGACCAACCGAAGAAGCCGAGCAAGTCTCCCATTCCATAGTATTTACCATGCACATACGTCAGTAAATCTGCCTTCTGCATATCGAAAGCACCGGTCTCGGGATGAAGGTATTTCTCATCGGCCTTCACATTGACTACCTCAGAGATAAACATGTCGTGCGAGCCAAGTCTCATCACTTCTTTGACCCGGCATTCGATGCAAAGCGGCGATTCCTCGATCAACGGAGCCCGAACGATAGAAGCCCGTCCGGGAGTAAGTTTCATCTCCTCGAATTTACAATGGTCCTTCCCCGAAACAACGCCGCACCAGTCTGTTGCAAATGCCATATCACGAGTCGTCAGGTTAATCACGTATTCCATATTCTTTTTCAGAATGGGATATGAAAAGCGTTCGGGACGCACCGAGATGTAGCACATCGGCGGGTTCGAGCAGATTGTCCCCACCCAGCTTACAGTCAAAATATTATATTCCGACGGATCACTTCCGCACGAAATCATCACCGCCGGCAGCGGATAAATCATAGTTCCCGGTTTCCAGTCTTGTTTCATAATCATTTGTTTTACAGTAAAATTACCTCGCAAGCCGGCATCGACTTACTATTTAATTGTAATTTCTTCCTTATTCGTTTTACGTTCACAATAACGGCATTTGACGGTGCCAGTCTCTTTATCTGTCACATAGAAATGTGATTTCATCGGCTCATTGTTCGTGATACATTTAGGATTGTTGCATCGGATGATATCAATCAGTTCATCGGGCAGACGGACACATTTCTTTTCTACGACTTCATAATCTCGGATGATGTTGAGCACAACATTCGGTGCAACAAGTGCGATTCGGTTGATCTCGTCTTCCTCAAAAAACTTATCCGCAATCTTAATCATGCCCTTGCATCCCATCTTCTTACTTTCAAAGTTGTTACCGATCGTAATGCGGTTGTCCATCTTATCAAGTCCAAGCAATTCGGCCACCTTAAACAATTGAGCCGGGGGAATATGGTCTATGGCCGTACCATTTTCAAGCGCGGCCACCTGCAATTCTTTTCGTTTACCTTTGTTTGACATCTTTATCTCTGATTAATTGTCGATTTTCGTCTTTATATCAATGCCCAGCACATCGCAGATAATCGCCTCGCGGGTAAAAAGACCGTTCCGCGCCTGCTGGATGTAATACGCCTTCGGATTACCATCCACATCGTAAGCGATCTCGTACACGCGCGGCAGCGGATGTAATACGCGCAGATTCGGACGCGAATGTTCGAGCATCCTGTTATGCAGAACATAAACATTTTTGACCCGTTCGTATTCAACAAGATCTGTAAAACGTTCCCGTTGTACACGCGTCATATAAAGAATATCCGTCTGGTTGATAATATCTTCCGAAAAGACGGTATGTTCATGAAACCCGATGTCGTGTGTACGACAGAAATGCTTCTGTTCTTCCGGCATCTTCAATTCCTCCGGAGCGATAAAATGGAATGTCGGATGGAAGTGCGACATGCCGACAATCAGCGAATGAATCGTACGTCCGTATTTCAGGTCGCCTACCATCGTGATGGTCAGGTTATCAAGAGTCCCTTGCGTCTTTTTGATCGAATAGAGGTCGAGCAGCGTCTGCGAAGGGTGTTGATTGGCGCCGTCACCGGCATTGATGATAGGTACCTTCGTCACTTCGGAGGCATAACGGGCAGCCCCTTCAAGATGGTGGCGCATGATGATCACATCAGCATAATTGCTGACCATCAGAATCGTGTCTTTAAGGGTCTCCCCTTTCGACGAGCTGGTGGTCGAGGCGTCCTGAAAACCGATAACACGTCCTCCCAAACGATTCACCGACGTCTCGAAACTCAGACGTGTACGTGTTGAGGGTTCGAAAAAGAGTGTGGCCGCGATCTTGCCTTCAAGCAGGCGGCGGTCGGGATTTTCTTCAAACTTCCGGGCGTTCTCAAGAATACGCAGAATATCTTCTTTCGTACATTGATCAATCGATACTAAACTTTTATTCAACATAACGGGATGATTGTATGACCACAAATGTAAGAAAAAAAAATGATCCGCTGCGAAGATGTGAAAATAAGTTTCTCGTATGCAAAAATACGTGCCTCATTGGGATATATACCCAATGAAGCCGTTTCTGACAATCCGACGCCTTCCCAAGCATCGGGAACCGATGAGGAAGACTGTTCTTCGTCGGGTATCTTCCAGTAAGCTTCCATATCTTCATCCGGTTCTTCGTCTTCGCCTTCAAAAGGATCGGGTGGAGGCGGCGGGCCCCAACGACGTACATAGATCGCCAGAATAATACCCGAGACCAGGCCGGAGAAATGTCCTTCCCACGAGATGGTTGTATGCCTGTAGAGCGAAGGAAAGAATGCCCATACGAATCCACCGTACAGAAAAGCGACTAACAGGGCGAAAGCCATCTGCCGGGGAACTCGCCGGATCATACCGGTCACGAAATGGAACGCCGCCAAAGCATAGATCACTCCACTGGCTCCGATATGGACGGAACCGGCCGAAGCAATACTCCACGTGAACAATCCGCTCATCAAATAGAGGTAAGCAAAAATCGTCCGGCTTTTTTCACGATAGAACAAAATGAGTCCGAAAGTGAGCACCCATAGCGGCGGCATGTTGGAGAGCAGATGATCCCATCCCGCATGCAGCAACGGCATCGTAAGAATGCCGGACAATCCTCGAAGATCATGCGGGGCCAGCCCAAAACGTTGCAGCCGCAGCGAGAAGCACGCATTGACGATATGTACCACACAGGGTACAGCGACCAAAAGACTTGCATACAACGCGGCGCGTCGTGTTTCTTTCTTATCGTTACCTTCCTTCACGAATGTACCATTGTCTCCCACCACGGAACAAAGATACGATTTCCGAATCTATTCTCGCTACGATCACAAGTGTGGGACAAGGCTCGCGCTATTGTACATTGTGCATGGCCGAAAATTGTTTTTTCTTTTGTTTATGTACCGCATGCGGTTATTTCCGTTGAATCGTTTATTTTTGCATCCGGAATTTAAATACAAGAATAAAGATGAGATTGATACGGGCAGGCGGTCTGTTGTTAAGCATTGCATGGTGCTCCTGTTCTGCAGCAACAGCGCCGGATGAGCATGATACGAACAGGGTCTCCGAAGAGGCGATATCCGCTTTCTTTGCCGACCGTCTGGCAGGTAAAACAGCCACTTTCGCAGGAGAGAAAACTATGAACCTATGGGAGGTCGAGCAGCAGCGCCAATGGGTGTGGGAGACATGGAAAGCAGCCAACGAAGCCTTTGCCGAAGAAAAACTAATCGACTTGAAGCCTTTGTCGGAAACGTCGTTGGGGCGCTGGGTATTACCCGAAAGCCTGGAACGTGATGCCGTCATGCCCTACTATTGGGGAACAAAAGGAGAAGGTAAGCCCAAGGACGGTTTTCCGCTCTACCTGTATCTGCACGGTTCGGGCGATAAGCATCAGGAATGGGCAACAGGGCTGACCCTTTGCACCCGGTTCGACGATGCTCCTTCGGCCTATTTCATCCCTCAGATACCGAATGAAGGCGAATATTATCGCTGGTGGCAAAAGGCCAAGCAGTTCGCATGGGAGAAGCTGCTGCGACAGTCACTCGTATCGGGGCAGATCGATCCCGACCGGATGTATATCTTCGGTATCTCCGAAGGGGGATACGGCAGTCAGCGGCTCGCATCGTTCTACGCCGACTATCTGGCCGGCGCCGGACCGATGGCGGGAGGAGAACCGCTCAAAAACGCTCCGCCCGAGAACTGCCGTAACATAGCATTTTCCTTACTCACAGGCGCGGACGACAAGGGTTTCTACCGGAATACGCTGACATCGTATGTGCAAGAGGCTTTCCGACAACTCCATACGCAAGACCCTGAACATTTCATGCATCGCATCGAACTGATTCCCGGCAAAGGACACAGCATCGACTACCGTCCTACGACTTCGTGGCTAAAACAGCATGTACGAAACCCGCATCCGAAGCATGTGACGTGGGAAGACTATGAGATGGACGGCCGGCACCGTCCGGGCTTTTACAACCTTTACCTTCCCGAACGGGCAGATAACGCCGGACGGAAACGTTACGAGATGAATATTACGAACAACACGATCGCCCTGCAAATCGACGATGTAACCTATGAGACGGTTGAGACCGATCCGCACTGGGGCATCGAAATGAAGTTCAAGAAACATTATACCCCTTCGCGTAACGGGAGACTGATACTCTATCTGTGCAACGAGCTGGTCGACCTGAACCGTGAAATAACCGTAACGGCAAACGGCGAGCAAGTATTCAAAGGTACCGCCACACCCGACCTGAAACATTTAATAAACAGTTGTGCCCGATTCTTCGATCCTCACCGGCTCTATCCCGTTGCGATCGAAGTAGCCTGGTGATCCCAAAGCGAACGGAAAGTATAATCTGAAAAAAAAGGATTATTTTTGCGGCACGGTTTCCCGACGCAAACGGACATGGACATACGGACAAAAATCATCTCTCCCTTTTTTGCACGACGACAACACGCAATCGAATCGTTCGGAAAGCGGACTGTCGACATCCAGCGGCAGCAGTTGCGTTACCTGCTCGGCAAGGCACGCAACACCGCTTGGGGGAAGCGTTATGCTTTCGCGGAGATCTCGGGATACGACACCTTTCGCGAGCGTGTCCCGCTTCAGGATTATGAGAACCTCCATCCGTTCATCGAACGGATGATTAACGGAGAGAAAGACGTGCTGTGGCCCTCGACCGTGCGATGGTACGCCCAAAGCAGCGGCACAACGAACGACCGCAGTAAATACATCCCCGTCACGCCCGACATCCTGCGCCGCTGCCATTATGCGGGAGGCTTCGACACCGTCGCGTTGTACCTGCATAATTGCCCCGACACCCGTTTTTTTTCGAAGAAAGGGTTGATCCTTGGCGGCAGTCACAGCCCGTCGCCCCTGAACAGGCGGGCACATTGCGGCGACCTCTCGGCCGTGCTGCTGCAAAAACTGAATCCGCTCGTCAACCTGATACGTGTGCCGCGCAAAGAGATCATTCTAATGGACGAATGGGAAAGAAAGATCGAGGCGATTGTGGAAAATACATGGAAGAAGGATGTAGTCAGTCTTTCCGGTATTCCGTCATGGATGCTTGTGCTGATCAAAGCCGTTTTGCAGCGAGCAGGCAAACAGACACTGCCCGAAGTATGGCCGAACCTCGAAGTCTTTTTCCACGGCGGGGTCGGGTTCGAACCGTACCGCACACAGTACGAACGACTGATACCGTCGGACCGAATGCACTATATGGAGACGTACAACGCTTCGGAAGGATTCTTCGGGTTACAGGACGACCCGTCGGACAAAAGCATGCTCCTGATGCTCGACTACGGGGTGTTCTACGAATTTATCCCCACGGGCGAATCCGGGCGTCCGGACGATGGGATCGCTATCCCGCTCGAAGCGGTCGAGACCGACGTGAATTATGCGATGATCATCACCACAGCCGGCGGACTGTGGCGCTACCGCATCGGTGACACGGTGCGCTTTACGTCTACCTTCCCGCACAAATTCGTGATCACGGGACGTACCCGTTTTTTTATCAATGCTTTCGGCGAAGAGTTGATGGCGGACAATACCGAGAAAGGCATCCGAAAAGCTTGCGAAGAAACAGGCGCCTTAGTGAGGGCGTATACAGCCGCCCCCTTGTTCCTGCTCGACAAGGCAAAAGGACGCCATCAGTGGGTGGTTGAGTTTGAGACACCGCCGCCCTCCATCGAAACATTCGCCACCGTGTTGGACGATGCTTTGCAGGCGCTTAATTCCGACTATGCCGCGAAACGTTACAAGGAAATCTCCCTGCAACCCCTCGAAGTAATTCCCGCCCGCGAACATTTGTTTTACGACTGGCTCAAGAAACGCGGCAAATTGGGAGGACAGCACAAAGTACCTTGCCTGAGCAACAGCCGGGACATATTGGAAGAACTCTTGTCGATGAACGGCTGATCACGAAAAGAAGACCTCACATAAGGTCGGAAACTATCCGTATTCTTCAAGCAGAGTACGAATATAAGCCATTTTGTTCTCCTGATCCCACGAATAGGTTTTGCTGTTCTGTTGCAAAAATTCGAGCAGAAGCAATGCTTTCTCCAACAAGTCGTAGCGCAGGGAACCCTCTTTTTTGATCAGTGCGTCACGATAGAGTAATTCCGAGAGCATGCGCATTTTGGCTAACGCTTTCTGTTCACTGTTTTCCGTCCACAGGTCGTTAAGCAGGTCTTCTTTTTCGATTTCATAGAAATGGTGTGCCGGACAACGGAAAAATTGCTCGTAGATGGCATTATAACGCGCCTGCATGTCGGCCGTAGCAGCCTCGTCATCCTCATCACTGCGCCGCACCACTTTGGCGATGGCCTCGAAGAACTCCTGTAAGATCTTCAGGATGTAATCTTGTTCTATCATTGTCTCTGTCGTTTATTTTATCTACCGAAACACAAAAATATGAAACATGGTAAGATTTGCCAAATCCCGGTACGGCAAATCGGTTTGCCCATATTGGCATGTCCTGCCGCTCTTTGCAGGACGAAACACGATACAGTCAAATGCGAAATACCGTATTTTTTCTACCTTCGTTGTAGCAAATCGCCCTTTGCCTCGTTATAGGGATGAACAGTCAAACGAATGGATAACGAATATAAGAACCTCGTCGATGGCGTGCGAAGATGCGAGCAACAGGCGCAGATGGCTTTCTACGACCGCTTCTTCCGTCCGGTTTATCAGAGTGCCGCAGCTGTTGTCGGCAATCGCGACGAAGCCGAAGAGATCATGCAGGACACTTTGCTGAAAATCTTCGTCCGTCCCGAACTGCTCAACGACGATCCGCAGGCGATGGAACGCATCCTGCGACGGATCGCAACAAACGCGGCCATCGACACCGTACGAAAGCAGAAGAACTTTTACACTTCAATCAACGAAGAGCAGGTGTCGGAACCGGCCGACGAAGACGAGCCGGCCGATGAGCAGCCCGACATCGATGAAATACGTACCGGCATCGGACGCTTACCTGTCGGTTACCGAAGCATCCTCAGCCTGCGTCTGTTCGGCGATATGAACTTCGCCGATATCGCCGCAAGGCTACAACTTAACCCATCCACCGTGCGTGTGCAGTACACGCGGGGATTGTCTCGGTTACGAAACTTATTGAATCAGCCCCAACGGATATGAACAAAAAGAATAACATATTAGAACATACGATCAAAACGCATTCGCACGAAATTTTTGCCAGTGGCGAACCGAAAGACGGACACCGCGAACGCTTTGCCCGACGACTCGAAGCGTTGCATGCCGAAACGATATCGGAAGTCGAGACCGATACACACGTAACGCACGAAGCGAAAGCGAACAACGGACGGAATCGCGTCTTGCGTGTCCTTATCGGAGCTCTCACAACGGCTGCCGCCGTGATGACCGCCTTCTGGCTGTTCACTTCACAACCGGAGATGACCGAACCGATCTCACCGGAAGACTCGCCGGCCGATGTGCAAAACCATTATGCCATGCTGTTTGAAAACGAACTGGAAACAACGAAACAAATGCTTACCTTAATGGACGGAAGCGAACGCTCTAAAGTACTCCAAGAGTTAGAGACGATGAAAACGGAGCCGGTACCGGAAGTCCAGATGCCCGATGAAAATAAGATTACATTGATCGTCAGCATCTATTCGTCCAGAATTAGTGCTTTACAGCAAATACAAATGAATTTAATAACCTCTCAAATAGAAACATCATGAAGAAAATTCTGTTTATTTTGGCCATCACCTTGCTGGCAACCGAAGCTTTCGCCGCGCGGAAAGAGTATAAAAGAGAAATCGTCAAGGAGTTTACCGTCGGCGACAATCCCGTTCTTTCCATCGAAAACAAATACGGCAACATTCGGATCATCGAAGGAACGAACCGCAAAATTACGTTCAAGATCGAGATCAGAGGCGAAGGACGCACCGAGGAGGCCGCCCGGAAATATGCCGAGAGCGTGTCGGTCGATTTTTCCCATAGCGGCAATCAGGTTTCGGCCCGGACCAAGTTTGAACCGCTCAACTGCAACAACTGCGGGCGTTCGGTACATTATATCGTTACCGCTCCTAAGAGCGTCATTCCTCTGCTGGAGAACAAATACGGGAATATTTACCTCGATAACCTCGTGCAGCCGCTCACCGTCGAATTGAAATACGGAGATCTTTTCGCAAACGCCCTCAATAAAGCGACGATCGACATCGGTTACGGCAAAGTGACGATGAACAAATGCAAAAATCTTTCCATCGAGAGCAAATACTCCGGGATCAAAATCGACGAAGCCGGGCAAATTGTAGCCGATTCGAAATACGATAACTACCGGATCGAATCAGTGAGCGACTTCGAAATCGAAACCGGCTACACCGATGTGCGAATCGGCAAGTTGAACAAACGCCTGACGGCCGATCGGTTGAGATACGGAGGGCTAAAAATCTCCGAAGTAGCGAAAGATTTTTCCGAAATCCGGGTCGACGCGGCATATAGTAATGTAAAACTCGGACTGACCGAAGAGCATGCCTTCAAAGCCGCTCTTTATACGAACTACGGAAATATCGACACCGGCAACCTTACATTCCACAACGTATCGTTGAAGAAGAAAGGATGTATCGTCGGTACGGCGGGCAAAAGCAACAACCCGAACGCTTCCGTCAATATTTCCGTCTCGTACGGAGGAATCGCATTTAAATAAATTGTCACACCCATCGACTTACCGCTCTCTAATAATCGCGTATATTGATTTTTATATCGAGCTGGCCGTCCGTAATCATTTTGATGATTCAGCTGGTTTTATGTTGTTATTTTAGGAATATCCCTATGTGAGCCGCTAAACCGATACGGCACGATACAGACCGGGTGTATGCCGTTACTGTATCGTGCCGTCGATAAGGCCGGTGCCGGAAAGCATACGGTTATTTGTTGCGGGCGTGCACGATCTTATGCGTCGCCACAGCCTGTCCCGCCTGAATTCGGACGAAGTAAACGCCTTTTGCTTCGTTGCCGAAGGGGATTCGGGCTTCGTAACGGTTTTTCTGCCGTTGCGCCACAAGCATTCCCTGCGCGTTGAAGACAGCCACATCGAACATGCGGCCGTCTTCAAGCGATACGGTCAGTTGTCCGTCCGCAAACCATACTTTAGCCTCCGATAAGCCGCCTGTGATGATTACGTTGGCTACCTTATTGCCGTTGCAATCTTCAAATGCCGGATTCCGGTACAGCAATCGGTTGTCTACATGGCAACACATGAAAGTAGAAAGCACTCCTTCCATTGTCGGTATTCCCGGAACAAGAATAAAGGACAAGCCTAACTGGTCATTACCCAATCCTTCGATATAACTGTAATGTTCCCCTACGTGTATTCGCTTGTGTTTGTGACCGTCTTCGAACATGACGGAATCGATTTTCGTAATTTTTCCCGACGGAGCAAGACCGGCCGAAGGAATACTTTCTCCTACCTTCAGCGAGAAATCGTAGATAACGGTTTCTTTTTGTTTTCGATAATCCTGATGTACTGTGTTTTCATATCCGGGATATGGAGTGAAGAGTACTTTATCTCCTTCGGTACGAATCAATCCTTTCAGAACGATCAGGCAATTGGATTGCAGAATCTTCCACTTTTTCCCATCTACTACGGTATCTCCATGCAAAATCGTTTCACAAAATTTATGGGTGTTTTCGTTATAACATTTCCAGACCACGGAATCTGCCTTAAAGGCATTCACATACTTGCCGCCGAAAGCGTTTTCTTGCGGCCAAACTCCTGCCGATACCAACAGCATCAGCGAAAATGATAAAAAGATCTTTTTCTTCATGATTATACTATTGAACAGTTTGTTTTCTGCTGGAGATCAGAACATACACTAAAAAACTTTTCCTTTGCAGAGAAGAGCCATGGCTGTAAATCTGATACATGATTCTAAATAAATTCTCTCATATCTGTTTATATAGAGTTTATATTGAATAAGATTTTAGGACATTCAAAATCAATAGACCTATTTCTTAATTCTATATAAACTCTATTATTATTCCTTTTAACGGGAATTATACATGGCATCGGGAGCAAAAGAGAAATGCCCTCCCGATGCTATATCAAGATTTTTGCAATATAATTTAGAACGACTATCAACGATTAATTTACCGCCGGGCTCAACTGTGATTTTTTTAGCCGAAACATCTAACGTAGCTCCATTGGTGATACATAATGTCGCTCCGCTTTTTACGATGATATCTCGATCGTATTGCCTGTCCGAATGGATGTTTACCGTACCGGTAATGACGACGTCTGTCGGAACACTGTTTATTTCCCGAACTAGAAAAGATGCTGCTGCTTGGAAATGCGTATGTTCTTGATTCGATGTCGGCATATAATACCTCTCAAATTTTGTTTTACCTGCTTGATGAAGATTTTGACCGGTTAGTCTGCTGTTCAATTGACTTTGCCAGTCCGATAATGCTAAAGCACTTACTGTTGGAACAAAAGAAAAGTACTTCTTCATCAGCAGTCCGTCGGGAATTTTGCCTGCGACGTTGCTGACGTTGTAAATCCCAGCCGGGGCGCCATCTAATGGATATACGAAAGCATTGCTGTTCATGCTTTTTTCTGAAATATCCAATTTTATATTTATTAAAAATAGAATTTTTTTATGTATCCGTATCCTGCCCCAATAAATATTCGATGTATTTCTGTTGGGTGCCGCATGGATTTTTACATCACTGACGACATTTGCGCTTCCCGGTATTTTCAAAACAACCAGTTTAGGAAAATTCGTCAGAAGAAAAAACTTTCCATAATAATAAGTCAATAAATGCATCCAGATGGAAAATTTATATGTTTCCCGATGGTCAACCAACATCGTACCTGGCTCCATCACTTTCGTTCCGTTTCCGGTACCGTTAGTTATCGCCACATTTTCGCATTGCAGGGGAAATCCTACATTATCATACTCTGTTTGAAATGCATTATGTTCGTTACCGTCAATTTGCAAACGACTGTCTACATGATAAACCAGCATCTGTTTGGCCGCTTTGCTGTCTAATATTTCGAGCCCTTTTTTAATCATATCGATATTCTTTGCCTGAAAAATCTTGATGAAGGCTACCGAGAATTTTACGTCGGCAAGATGACGAAGCATTGCCTGCATGCCGATCGGAACATTGGCTCCTTTATGAGGAGAATCGACACTGATAAATTTCCATGTATCATGTTTTCTGTTTTCCAATTCCATCTTTCTCAAAGCATATCTCGCCACAAGTCCTCCCATGCTGATTCCCATAACGACATTGGGAGAGGCTCCTTCCTTATTTCTATTGACATAGTCGATCACTTCCTGAAAAAGAACTGCGTTTCTTCTGATATCATCCAATCCGTCATTATAATCCAAATAAATGATATCGAAAGAACTTATGTTTTCCCATATATTGGGATCACCGATATTCAAAGTCCCGATCTCTTCTTCATCAATACTTAGGTTGGTTATATCCATATTCGTTGTTCCCAGCACATGGCTCGGGTCAAATCCTTCGGCTATAATCAACGGTTTTCTTATTTTCTGCGAGGTGTTGCCTTCCGCATATTTTATCTGTATCTTCCCTCCGGAATGTCGGGAAGAAGCGGGTATATCCGATGTCAGGTCGGCTGATTTTAATGTGACGGGCGGCTCTTCCCCTATGGATATTTTCGTTCGGCATGTATATGTCGTATTATCTGTATACGTTATTCTGAAGTAAATATCTTTAATGCCGGTCGATGAAAATGTATGGGTAATGTCGTTGTTCCACGACGCCGTTCGATATCCTCCCTCGTTGTTGAAGTTGACCTGGAGGTTTTTAACGACTCTGCCCGTATTGTTTACGAATAAATTCGAACTGAATTTAAAACGTATGGTTTTACCGTGGTAATACTTTTCTTTGGGAGCGACGGCGAAGAGCATCTTCTGTTCGTATGGATTCTTGCCATTGACGTCATAAATCTGTTCATTGACAACTTTTACCGAACCGGAACCGATGGCATCCTTACGATACATATCATATCTAAGATGTATAACTGCAAGTGATGTGGCTCCCTCACTTGAAATTCGGGCATTCATTTGGTCCGGAGTCGGCAAAGAGATATTGCCGTTTACTTTCGAGCTGTACATCCCCCCGTAAAGAGCGTTCCATATCGATATAGTTTTCGTCGGTCAATGCCACCCCATCATAATATACCGGGTCTATAAGATGCAGTCCGTAATCATACAGTAACCCCGTGGTTACTCTGCTTTTGTCGACATGCTGAAACACCTTGCTTATTTTAGCATTATATTCGGCAACCTCCTGCGCAATCAGGATATAAATTGGGCTTATTGCCATTATTATTATGGTACGTACCCTGTTTCTTATTCTTTTTATCCTATTTTTCTTAGTCATGAATATTAATTTTGATATCGAACCGTCCGTCCGTAATCATTTTGATTTCACCGGTTTCTGGATTCTTTACACTGAAAGAAAAAGTCCCGCTTATAATACCATTCTCTTTGTCGAATTTCAACAAACAGTATTCGCTCGGCAGGTCTTTGCATAAATCGAAATATCCATTATTGTCTTTATACAATGCGTCGGATACTTTATGCTTAAATCCGACTTTTACGATGCTGTCCGTAATGCTGATAAAGCGATCCTTATTAGCGTATGAATAAAAACCTAAATATTTTCCTCCTTCACTGTAGTAGCCGCTGATAGGACTGTGTCCCAACACGCCGCTGCCACGGGTATATACAAACAATTCTTTATCTACATAGCAACCGAACGTATTTTTGCCGGAAGTCGAAAATTCCGGCAGTTCGAATGCTTCTTCTTCTTCGCAACGGGGGAAAAAGAAGCATAAAAGAAGCATAAAAAAGAAACTGTTGAGTCTCATCCCTATATTTTATTTATTCACCAATTTTTTTGTTCCCACTACGACACCATTGGCGATCAGTTTGTAGATATGCAGTCCGGAGGCGAAATCGGCTGAAGAAACGGTTATCGAGCCTTTTCTGCCATGTACGTCGAGCGGTATGTTTTTTACTTGTGTTCCGTTGATCGAATAGAACGCGATAGCTGCGCTTGTTGTTCCTTCGGGCAAGGTGTAATCGATTCGGGCGTTACCGTTTACCGGATTGGGCACATTCTGCGACAGATACTCCTCCGTATCGAGGATTTTTTCATTGGTTGTCGTCGCTTCACCGCTCTTGAAAGATATCTGTCCCTGATTCTCTAACGTTTCCACTCTGGCCTGAAGTTCTTTGATCGCTTCTACAAGTACCGGTATCAGTCCGGTATAATTTACCGCATAGATACCCTCGGCATCCTGCTCTACCAATTCCGGGAAAAGCTCTTTCACTTCTTGTGCGATAAAACCGAATTCTTTCTTATATGCTTTGCTCCCCGACAGATTGAATGGTTCTGCCAATGCGCTTTGGGCATTTTCCTTACTGATTTTACCCTGTGCAATCATGGTTTCCACCTCCTTGCGTCGGTCTGCTTCGGATGCAATTTGTTTCTCGTAAAATTTACCGTGGAGGCGTTTGAGTCTACTCAGATATGAACTGTTGATATTGATAATGTTCCTTTTGAGTCTCTCATCCGAAGTAATCAACAACCCTTGTGTGGTCCAAACTTGTCCGTTCACTTCGAGGGCATACGTGGTCGGCTTCCGCCCGATACCGATTTTGCCGGTTTGATCAATAAACAGTTTGTAATTTCCCCAATTTGAAGATCCATGGGGTCGCCAGATATTTAATCCGCCTTCGGAGAATTCCATGCCCCAATTGGGACCGATGTATACTCCGGGGGCACTGCCGACACTATTCCAGTTATTCGGCTTCTGACCGATGAACAGATGGCTGTCCTGATAAAACAACTGTGCCTTTAAAGAAGGCATCCAACACATCGCCAAAACTACGACTAAAGTCGTCCGTAAAGTAAAAATTTTTTTCATGATTTCAAATTCTTTGATTATTATACGATAGCAAACGTAAATAAAATAATTTTGTTACAGTTTCTTTATTACAAAAGATTAACTTTTATTATTATGGTTGGTTTTATGAATAAATGATTAAAGTTTACGCTCTTTTTCGGACGTGTATCGGCATGTACAAGTTGTATCATCCGTATACGTTATTCTGAAGTAAATATCTTTAATGCAGGTCGATGAGTTCGCTCGACAGCCCTATACATAAACGGTAATATTCATTATTGTCTTCATACATTGCACTGATGTGTTTTTGATATTCCGAAAAATAGCCTACTTTTGTAACTCAAAAATCAAACATTAAAAACAACGTATACTATGAAACAACGTATTTTTTCTACATTTCTGTTTTTACTTCTGGCAACTGCCTCGTATGCCCAAAAGAAGCCCCTTGATCATTCGGTCTATGATGGCTGGAAAAGTCTTTCGAACATCCGCATCAGCAAGGACGGTAAAATCCTGACGGCACTGATCCAGCCGCAGGAAGGTGATACAACCCTATGGGTTAAAAACTTATCAAAGAATCGAGCGCTCACGATCGAGCGGGTCAAAACGTATGTCGTCTCGCCTGACGGAATATTTACGGTAGGACTTGTAAAAGCTCCCTTTGCCGAACGGCGCGAGGCGCGGATTAAAAAGAAAAAGAAAGAAGACCTGCCGAAAGATTCACTCGTTATCGTAGACAACCGGACATTGGCCGTACGGAAGATTGCGGGAGTGAAAGCATTCAAGGCGCCCGAAGAGATGAGCGGTCATATTGCTTATACCGTTACAGCGCCGAAAGATACGGCCAAGAAAGACAAAAAAGAGAAAGACCTGCTGATTCTCCACAACCTGATTACACAGTACGAAGATACGATTCGCAATGCCAAAGACCATCTATTCAATAAATTCGGGAACGCTTTTGCCGTGAACACCGAGCCGGACAAAAAAGATACGACCCGAACACCCGAGGTCCTTTTCTTTGATCTGAAGAATGATGTACGCCAAACCATCTCGAAAGAGAAGGCCGAATACAAATCGTTCGCGTTCGACGAGCAAGGAAAACAACTCGTTTATCTCGCCACGAAAGATACGTCAAAGATCGAACAGAAAGCATTCGAGGTGCGTTATTTCAAAAAAGGCGCCGACTCGGCAGTAGTGATCGCCGGAAAGAACGTTGCGGGACTGCCCGCAGGATGGATATTCAACGAGTTTTCAACCCCGCGTTTCAGTAAGAATGGCGAACGGATTGTGATCGGGGCTGCCCCGAAGCAGGCAGCCAAAGACACGACAATCATCGACTTTGAAATGGCAAAACTCGATATCTGGCATTGGAAAGACCCGCTCATCCAGCCGCAGCAACTTGTAGAACTGAGACACGAACAGAGCCGTACCTACACAGGAATCATCGACCCGAAAAAACCGAATGCTTTCCTTTCCGTAGCAACCGAGGAGATGCCTTTCTGTAGCATCGCCAACGAGAATAACGGCCGCTTTGCACTTCTCGGATCCGACAGACCTTACCGGCTTGAAACGCAGTGGGATGTATCGCCCCGGGTCGACGCGTGGACATACGACTTTGAAACCGACCGTCTGCAACCTGTGGCACGTGCCATGGGAGGCCGTCCGACGCTCTCGTCGCAAGGAAATTATACGATCTGGTGGGACGCCGCTCAACGTCACTGGTTCGCTTTCGACAATCACGCCCGCACCACGGTAAATCTGACCAAAGACATCGGCGTGAATTTCTGGAACGAAGAGCATAATACGCCTTCTCTGCCCGGTTCATACGGACTCGTAGGATGGGGCGAAAACGACGAATACGTACTGCTCAACGATGCATTCGATATCTGGAAAATCGATCCGAAAGGCATCAAAAAACCGGAAAACTTTACGCTCGGAAAAGGACGGAGCAACTCCCTCGTGTTGCGCTACGTGCGTACCGACCCGGAAAAACGTTTCTTCGCACCGAACGATCTGCTGCTGCTCTCGGCCTTCGACAAGCGCAGCAAAGAAAACGGATTTTATACGCTGAAGACAGGTCGGCGAAACCTGTTGCAGAAACGTCTTATCGACACGTATACGTTCCCGTTCGTAGTGAAAGCCAAAGAAGCCGATGTATTTGCTTTTCTGAAAGGCAACTTCCATACGGCAAACGATTTGCATGTTACGAAAAACTTCTGGAAAACGTCCGACAAGCTGACCGACATCAATCCTCAGATGCGTGATTACAGATGGGGCACGGCCGAACTGTTCGCGTGGACATCCTTCGCCGGTATCCCCCTGCAAGGCATCGTGTACAAACCCGAAGGTTTCGATCCGCAGAAAAAATATCCGGTCATGATTTACTTCTACGAAAAACATTCCGACGAGCTTTACCGCTATTATACTCCCGCTCCGAGCCGTTCCATCATTAACATTCCTTTTTTCGTCAGCCGGGGATACGTGGTTTTTGTTCCCGATATTCACTATACGGTCGGCCATCCGGGCGAAGACGCTTACAACGCCATCGTCGCGGGAGCGGAAGCGCTGGCACGGAACGCGTGGATAGACAAAGCAAACATGGCCATTCAGGGACAGAGCTGGGGAGGCTATCAGGTCTCTTATTTAGTGACGCGCACCGATATGTTTAAGGCGGCCGGTGCAGGTGCGCCCGTGTCGAACATGACGAGTGCATACGGCGGCATCCGCTGGGAGTCGGGACGCAGCCGCCAGTTCCAGTACGAGCAGACACAGTCACGTATCGGTGCGACGATGCAGGACTCATTGAATCTGTATATTGCCAACTCGCCGGTGTTCTTTGCCGACAAAGTGCGCACACCGTTGCTGATTATGCACAACGACAAAGACGGCGCGGTGCCCTGGTATCAGGGAATCGAATATTTCATGACACTGCGGCGTATGGGCAAACCCGTGTGGATGCTCCAGTACAACAACGAGGCGCACAACCTCCGCGAACGCCGTAACTGCAAAGACCTCTCCATCCGTCTGCAACAGTTTTTCGACCACTACCTCAAAGGCGCTCCCGCTCCGGTATGGATGACAAAAGGACTCCCGGCCACCGAAAAAGGCAAGTCGTGGGGCTACGAATTAGATACGGACAAGTAAGAGCAATCGATTCGGACGATTCGGAGGATGTGCCGGAGCTTCTCGTTCCGATACATCCTCCGATGGTCTGTAAAAGTGTGAGGAATGTCCGGCGAAGAGAAAGAACTGACCGCCTTAAAGAATGGCTCGTATCAAGCGTTCGAGGCCATTTATAAACGGTATGCGGGCAAGCTTTACAACTTTATCATGACTCTCTCGCACGGCGACTGCTATATGGCAGAAGAGATCGTGCAGTCGGTTTTTATCAAATTATGGGAAATACATCGTGAGATCGATCCCGAAAAATCTATTCTTTCTTTCCTTTCCGTGATCGCCAAAAACATGCTGATAAACAAATATCAGCGACAGACGATGGAATACTTGTATCAAGAATTTGTGCAGAATGAAGAACCTGCCTGCGATACCATCATGGAAAAGGAAATCGACGCCAAATGGCTCGAACAATTTATCGACGAGCTAATCGAACAGTTGCCTCCGTCGCGCAAAAGAATCTTTATCCTGAGCCGGAAAAAATATCTATCGACCAAACAAATCGCCAAAATCATGCAGATTTCCGTAAGTACGGTAGAAACGCAGCTATGGCTGGCGGTCAAATTCATTCGTAAGCATTTTGAAAAGAACTTCCATCGATTATTTCTTCTCGGCCTCATTCTGTTAATTTAGTATAATTGTATGATATCGCATTCGGGGAATTGGCGTCATCGATTGTACTGTGTATATCATCATATAAGGAAAAATGAAAAAAAACGATTATATCCGTCTATCTGAAAAATATATCCGCGACGAAGCCACGGAAGAAGAAAGAGAACGTCTCTTCGACTGGATTCGGCACAATGAAAAGATCAACTGGTTAATGCTAAAGCGGCTGGAGCAAGCGGCATGTGACGTAGATCACGACACGGAAATGCGGATGTACGAACACATACGCACGTCCATTCTGCCTAAGAACAAACAGGTATGCCTTAATCGTTCGTGGCGTAAAACGATTCGACAGGCTGCCGTATGGTTGCTCCCGATCTTATCCGCGTGGTCAGTCTACCTCTTTACTTCTCGCCCTTCATCCGAAAACGATCTGCTAACCATCACCGCACCTCCAGGAGAAAGAGCCGAAGTGGTGCTGACGGATGGAAGTCGGGTCTGGATCAACTCCGGTTCAACGCTCACCTGTGACGGGACCTTCAACCACAAGGAGCGAAGAGTTTTTCTGAAAGGAGAAGCCTATTTCGAGGTTCAAAAAGACGCGCGATGTCCTTTCATCGTACATGCCGGTGAGATGGAGATAGAAGCACTCGGTACGTCCTTCAACGTGAACGCATATCCCGATATCAATCACGTTTCTTCCGTTCTATTGGAAGGAAGTATTCGGGTCAATGCAGAGGGAGAAGAACACATCCTTTCCGAAAACGAACAGATTATTTTCGATCGTTCGAGCCACACATTATCGACCGGTAAGGTCTATGCGGCCGACTTCATCCAGTGGAAAGAAGGGAATCTATACTTTGAGAACCGTTCGTTCGACGAGATTGCCCTTACGCTCTCGCGCGTTTTCAATGTCGAAATCCGGTTCGCCTCCGAAGAGCTGCGTGCCGTCCGGTTCTCCGGCACACTGGGCGGAGGAAGTATCCGGAACGCGCTCGACATCTTATCGCTGACTTCTTCGATGTGTTATGAAATGAACGGTACGACCGTAGTGTTGTATTGTAAATAACCGTTTGTGGCGGAATCTCTCTTGCATTCCATAACGGGAGAACTGCTCTCGGGCCAGCCGTATGCTCTGATCGGCAGCTTGGATAAAAAAGCTGTTTGCACCGATACGGAAACGGTCTTGAGTGATTACAGCCTGACCTGAACGCTTGCCATGATGCTCCGCCCACGTATGTTATACGTGTAACCCGTTTCGCTCAACAACCCATAGTTCGCATAGTGGTATGCTCTTCGATTCAGAAGATTCATACCCGTCAAACTGAAATCGGCACGCTTTGACACGGTCCACCTTACCGACGCATCGAGCAATACGAGATTCGTTGAGTTTCCCGAACTGAATCGGGTATAGTAATGTTCACCCCCTATACCGATTTGCCAGGCTTTGTCAGGTATAATCGTAAAGGCAAGATATTGCTTCCATACATCATGAGCGCTCTTTCCGGAAGATTCAATATCCATCGTATTCCTTGTATACAGTAAACGATAATCCATCGACAACCCATTGGTAAAAAAGCCTTTCAGATACGGTTGTACAAAAGTCTTTGTCAATACATACGGTGCTTCTACATGCTGCTTCATGGAAGTAGTCCAAATCCGTACATGGCCGGCATCAAGTCCTAAAGTCAGTTTACCCGACATCAATCCTTTGCTTATGCTTCCATTTACCGCTAAATTTCGGCTCTCATTCTTTATCGGAACGAACGAGTGAAGGATATAATCCCCCATAAATAATTGACTCCTCATTGATGGATAACGATTCCATTCCAGTCTTCCCATCCCATGAAAAAACAACGAAGTAATGGGATTTCGATATCTGACGTTTAAGGTTGCGGTACGTTCTTCTCTGTATTCGGAAACATCTTCGGGAACAGTTAAATTTCTAAAATCATTCATCATGACATTCCGGAGATGCATATCTGCCTTAGGCGGGCTCAGGGAATACTTGAACTGTGCCGCCATATCCATCTTCGCACTGATTTGATGGCGGAGAGAAAATGCCGGAGCCACGGAAGCATAATGTTCCGTACCACTCTCATCAGTCAGCTTATTTCTGATGTGATGCAAATGATAGCTCACAGGAACAGATAAGGTAAACAACCATCTGCTTGATCGAAACGAAACGTCCGGAGAGAAGTAGGGATTCAACAAGGAGAAACCCATCTCGTTTCGTGTGGGATAAGAAAGCGCTATTCCGTGCAAATCTGCGTCGATGTTATGATGATTGAAATCTATTCCTCCGCGGGCGGATACCTTCCATCGGTTGAACAGCCAACCGTAGCGAGCCTCCGTAACGGAGCGAAAATCTCCCGTCGTCACCTTCTGTATGGCGGAATCGCCTGCCGTTATATGCAAGGATTGAGGTTTATAAACATAGCTGTTTCGTGACGAAAACGTGAGCAGACGGTTATCTATCCGTTTTACTGCCTGCACATCATTCGTAGCACGGAAAGACGGCGTTTCGGCATTTTGCAGAAGAGAACGTGTACCGCCTATCGTCGAAGTCGCCTTATCCCAATCGGCATCGAGGTACAGATTGTCTTTCAGAAACAGTGCGGGACGATTGACCTGCAACGCCCAATGACCGCCCAGACGGTGCGTCTGCGTCCGCATCGCCTTTCGTTCGATGAACGACGGGATCTTTTCATCAAAATAATTCGTTTCATACGCCGTCAGATAATCCAACTTGTCCCCCTCGTATGTCAGGTTGAATTTTGCATCTCTGCCTTCACCTGTACGCCACGAGTTCGAGGTATGGGCAAGCATGGAGAAGTTATCACGGGTTCTCTGCTCGTCGATCGGCGAAGACAACCGCCCTGCTGTGACAGGATCGTCCCAAAGCTGATCGGCATACCCGTTGCCCGAAAGGCTGCTTTCGATCTGTCGCCGGCTTTGTGAGGCCGGATTCCATCCGGTACGGTTGATACGAACCGTTTCCATATTCTGCCACTTGCCGGCGATACGCATGGCAAATGCGGAAGCATCGTATAAAAACGGTGATATCCCTGCCCCTCCGTGAAGTATGGCGATCCATTTATGGCGCGCTTCTTCCTTCAGCTTTATATTCAGTCCTGCCCGTTGAGAAAATTCCAGCCCCTTCAGCACCTGAACGGGTTGATGATTCTCCAAGACATCGACACTCGCTACATCCGAAGGAGAGATGTTTTCGGTTGCCAATCCGTAACGACCGTCCATAAAATCGGAACCGTCAATATAGAATTTATTGATCGGCTCACCATGGTATTTGATTTGCCCGTTCTCTTCCACCTTTATCCCCGGCAGGCGTTTAAGGACATCCGAAAGGTTCTTATCTGCCGGTGTGGCATACTTATTCATATAGTAAGTCAGCGTATCGCTTCGCTGTTCTATGTCCGGCGCCGTGACGGTTACATCCTTGAGTTGCGTGGGCCGGGGTACGAGATATACGGTCAAAGGCGAAGATGACACGCCGATCCTGATGGTTTGAGAAGCATAACTCATACATTGAAACCTTAAAAACAAGTCAGGGACAGACGTAGGATATTTTATGCCAAATTCACCCTGATCATTCGTTATGGTGTATGGATATGGATGATCTGATGAGTCTTTAACCTGTACGATAACCCCGGCAACAGGAGATTGATCGTCCTTATCGAGCACCACGCCACGAACTTCCTTCGTCTGACCATAAACGACAGACAGGCTAAAGAATGCTGCAAATATCGCTGTTATGATTCTCATAAGCCTATTTTTTAATCCTTCCGCCAGTCTGTTTCGATATAATCGTAAGTTAATCCGCGGGGCTTAGCCAGATCGGTTCTCGTTTCTCCGTTATTCGTTACATTCACCTTGATGCCGCTGACCGTTTCAAGATACCCCAGCGGATTGATGTCATACGTATATTTCGTCTGATAAAACTTCACACGCGAAGTCTTGTTATAAGGTACGTCCGGCATCGTGATACGACGATCGGACTTGGAATTTATTCCTACACAAACAAAGGAATAATGGCTCTTGGCATCTCGCACTTCCATGATAAAGCCGGGAAGCCCGCCGAACTTCCATGGGCCGTCGGCTACCGGTATCTCATCGGTATAATAAGCGATGTAGTCTCTGCCCCTGAAAGCGCATCTTGCACTTTTACACTTGTAGCCAAGCACCTCTTTGGTCTCCTCCGTCATCGTCCATGCTTGCACGGGAACCGGTTCTTCAATAAGAAACCAGTCCGTAGCGATCTTGTCCGTCGTCGTGAACTTGCCTGCCGGATAGTTCTTATAGATCGAATACGTCTGTCCTCCGATATAGCGTCCGGGGTCTGCTTGTATCTGGTCGGCAGTAGACATCCGAATCAATGAATCGACCTGCATGGTGCGATAACTGGAAAACTTGGATACCCCCTGCCCCACCTGCAAGATCATACGGTCTGTTACAGCCGGCGACATCCGGATTGTATCACGCAAATACCTGTAATCGAACATAAATTCCATAACCGCTTTGCCAATCTCTTTTTGTTCAGCCGATGCGACGGAGTTTGCCGACATTTGCCCCCCCTCCACGCGAATCACCTGCACCTTCTGTGCATAACCTGCGACGATAGCACTCAGGCTAAGCGTCATCATCCATACCATTTTTTTCATACGCTATACATTTTGTTATTGATTTAACTTTTCCGCAAAACTACGGGCGATGCTCTCGCGAAAGAAAAATAATCCTTACTGCAACATTGACAATTATTACTAAATTATTACCAAAGTCGCTATTTGCCTGTTCATCGATTCTCCCAAACGAGAAATAGTTTATTTTTGCAGTATGGAGAAGAGGATTAAAATACTGCATGGGCTAACGATAGGAGCCATCCTTGCATTCTGCACGATGCAGAGCTACTGGCTTTATCATCGTTATTCATATACACTGGAAACCCACGAGAACGAATTATATGAAACGGTTCTCGAGGTGATGCAAGAAGAACGGGAGGTAAGGAAATTTAAGAAAAGACCGGATATAAACATCCTGACCAATACGAAAATAACCGCATCGACCGAACCGGGAAAAGCTGGCATCTTAAGCACCGTATTCGACATTTATGCGGTTGACTTAAAGAAAACCGAACGGAAGGATATCACCGAGAAAGACATCAAAAACATCATCCGTATGTATCAAACGGCCCAAACAGAAGGCATCACGCATTATCGTTTCAACATAACCAATCATCCTAAAGATCCTAACGAATATGACGCATTGGAACGCTTTATCATCGATTTTCGCAGTCCGTTCGAAATCGCACGAGTAGATTCTCTGCTCCGTCAAAGAGGGATTACGGCAAAAGATATCCACATAGAACGAGCTGATTCGATGGTTTGGTTGCCTCTGAGATTTAATCATACCTCAACGTTCAACCCGCACATCACCATATCATACCCATACGATATATTTGAAAGGGAGATGGTGAACATTACGTTACCGGTCGAATTATCTCCGGTACTATCCCAAATGATGAATTTATTACTCTTATCGATCGTTCTTTCCGTTTTTCTCATCAGTTGCCTTGTGGCACAGATTGCAACGATACAAAAACAGCGCAAAGTGGAAGAATTGCGGCAGGACTTCATTCATACCATGATCCACGAACTGAAACGCCCCATATCGACTTTAAAGATGTGTATCTCTTTTATGCGTAACGACAAATTGATGGAAGATAAAGAAAGTAAAGAGGCTGTTCTTGCAGATTCCCGTCATGAACTGAATAACCTGTCGTCCTATTTCTCGAAGTTACGAGACCTCACCTTCAACGATGTAACGGAAATACCGCTCACGTTGTCGGCTTTCGACTTGCGGAGTACCATAACCGACTGTATCGAAAAGCTCAGCATCCCGAGCGGAAAAACAGCCGCCATCCATCTCCTTTCTGACACAAAATTGACGGTAACAGCCGATAAAATGCACCTCAGCCATATCATCAGCAATCTATTGGAGAATGCGATCAAATATTCGGAGAAAAAAGTGGAAATAAAAATCGGCTACTGCGAGAATAACCACGAATCCATTGCAATCTCTGTTCAAGACAATGGCTTCGGCATTTCAAAATCAGACCGCAAATACATCTTCGACAAGTTCTTTCGCAGCCCGTCCATCACAGACAGGAATATCCCGGGCATGGGACTGGGGCTGGCCTATGTCAAACAGTTAGTGACAGCTCATAAAGGTTCGATCGAAGTGGAAAGCGAAGAAGGAGCCGGCACCGTTTTCACCATTAAACTACCGCAATGACAGACGCTATACACATTTTATTGGTCGACGATGACATCAAAAATTCCATGCTTCTGAAAAAGTTTCTGGAAGTTGAAGAGTATCGTGTAACCTACGCCAACAATGGAGCCGTAGGTTGGGAACTGTTGCAAACTGTTCGTCCCGATTTAATCCTGCTGGATATCAATATGCCGGAAATGAATGGCTTTGAACTTGCCCGCAAAATACGGGAGGTGAATCAGAAAGTGCTGATTTTTTTCCTGACAGACCGCACAGAGAAGAATGACAGACTGAAAGGATTCAGTCTCAAAGGGAACGATTACATCCCCAAACCCTTCTATCCCGAAGAACTTATCGCAAAAATCAAAGAGCGTTTTGAACATAGAGCGGTGGAAACTCAAAAACAGTTCATCATCGGAAAAACATCGTTCGACAGCAATCTCTCTTCTGTTTCGTATCAGGGCGTCTCACACGTATTAACCGCCAGACAGACCGACATCCTTCTCCTGTTAGCCCAGAATATGGGAACGACGGTTGAACGTGAACATATTCTCAAAACCGTCTGGGGAGATGACAGTCATGCAAACTCATTGGCTCTGAATGTTCAAATCACCTATCTGAGAAGAATACTTGAAGACGATCACAGTATTTCCATCATCTCTTTGAAAAAGAAAGGGTATATCCTTCAGGTCAGCTTGTAAAAACCCGACTTGCCGTGTAATCTCTCCGAAAATCGGCTGAAGAAAAAGAACGTCATCATTCCGATAAAACAGTGCATTTTTGTTCTTCCTTAATTCCGCAACTTTATTATAATCCTTGATATAGTAAAGCACTAATTAAATTTCATAGTATTTTATCAATTTCCTTGTATGATAAATCGCTCATTTATTTGCAGACGCCATAGCTTCCCCTTACCCCACCAAGCGTTTAGGGGGAGGGCTGCGCATGATATCCCCACAAAAACTGAAGGCTTATCCAAAATCAAACTTGAAGATAGAGGCGTATGCGTGTTGGCTTGTGTATATGTTCAGCATATTTTGCCTTGCTGTCTTTATCCTTTTAGCAGGTACTGTGATGAATTTGAATACGAAGGTCTTAATCCTGCTTGTATGCTTCAATCCAAACGCCTTGATGTCCTCGTCCTGCATGAGAAGTTTGTAGAAGTTTCGTATCATGGCGGTAAGAATCAGGAAGACGGCGTTTTCTGCCATGAAGGACTTAGGCAGATGGTTCCAACAAATGTTGGTGTGTTCGTTTGGCATCAAACTTTTCTGCTTCAAGAAACTCATGGTCAAAATCTATAATATAGTCCGTATTGGTATCTAATTGTCCCGATTGTAATAATGTATCCAGAGGAGAGGCTCATTTACTTTCTCTGCGGAATTAAAATTATAAGACTTGTTCAAAGAGTGGACTCATAGGTAATATTGTCTGTCTTGAGCTCATCTATCGCCCTGAGTATAGTATCGGAAGAGCAAGTTCGCAAGGAAGGATGAAGTGAGAGATGGCTGAGAAGATGATTGGATATATCCTCTATACAATTGCCACCACAGAAATAAACCGCCATCAAGGAACGGAAAATTTCGCTATATCGATAGCCATACGAAGCACATCTCTGATGCCAAGGATTCTATCTATAACCGGACTCATAACATGCTCAAACTTATCCATTACAGAAAATATACCTCCAAAGGGAGTGAGCTTCTCGGATTTTATTTGTATCTTTGGCATGTCGGTCGATAAATGATTTATTTTGCTTTGCAACACTAAGATAAGTGATTTTTTCGACATGACAAAATCCTGAGCAACTTTTTTGTTGCTCAGGTGTTTATAATTATACTAAAATCATGATGTTGCGGATTTAAGGATGAATATGAATGTTTATTTGTCGATGACTGCACGCTGAATACCGGATGCGAATAAATAACTGATTTCAAAAAACACAAAACTATGAAAACGAATATTTTTACCTTATGGATGATGGGGCTTTTATTAGTGCCCCTCAGTGCACAAGCACAGACAAGCGGTACCACCGGGCCGCTTCAGTGGAACTACCATGCTGACACCAAAACCCTTGCCGTCACCGGAACGGGAGTCATGCCGGACTATACCTCTAAAGATGATCAGCCCTGGAAGGCTTTCCGTGCCGAAATCGAAAAGATAACTATTGCGGACGGTGTTAAAACGGTTGGAAAAAGGGCCTTCTACGAATGCTCGAAACTGACAAGTATCACCCTGCCAGCCTCTGTTACCGAGTTGGGTTATCAAGCCTTCTCCAAGTGTACGGCACTGAAAAACATTGCACTTCCCTCCGGGATAAAAACGATCAGGAGCCAAGCATTTGTCAACTGCACGGCCTTGACAACCTTCGATGTAGATGCCGGCAATATGCATTTTACTTCCGCAGACGGTGTGCTCTATGACAAAGCCAAGACCAAGCTGATCTACTATCCTGCAGGGAAGATGGAGACAACCTTTAACGTCCCTGCCGGTGTTCACGATATCGGGAGCTACAGCTTTTCCAATTGTACAACGTTGCAAAGCGTCACGCTCCCAACCGGCGCAAAGACAATCGGAAGCCGGGCCTTTGAGGGTTGCACAGCCCTGCAAAGTATCCATCTGCCGAACAGCATTAGCACCATCGGAGGCTACGCTTTCTCTTCTTGTAAAGCGCTGTCAAGCATCACGTTTTCGGCAAATATTACGAAAATAGGTAGCCACGCCTTTGCCGATTGTACAGGACTGAAAGAAGTAACGGCACAATGGACTGTTCCGCTTGCCGTCGAGGAGAATATTTTTAAGAAGGTCGCCCTCTCGAGCCTTACGCTGAAGGTTCCTGCCGGCAAGGTGCAGGCTTACAAGTCGACTCCCGTATGGAAAGAGTTTGCGTATATTGCAGAGGTGGCCAATCAGGAAAGGATCGATGGCCTGCGTATCTATGTCGCCCACGGTATCCTGTATCTTACCCTGCCTGCACCACAGACCGTGCAAATCTACAATGTAAACGGTATGGCAGTGAAAATACTGACGCTCGGGCCTGGCGAACATATCGAACCGTTAGCCAAAGGAATCTACCTTGTACGCATAGGTGATACGGTAGAGAAAATCTTGGTTAAATAAAAAGTGATCCCTCCCTCATTCTTCGTTTATCACTCTGTCTTCTCGGATATTTACGAGCAGAAACGATACGTTCATGTATTATAATGGATATTCGGACCCTGAATTTCCGAATATATCGGAATACGATTCGTAACGTATAATAACGTAAAAAATGGGGCTGTCTCATAACGATTCGGCCTCTTTTTTTTGTTTATGCAGCCAGTCCGTACATTTCTTCGGCAAAAATTTTGGTTTTGCAAATATTGTATTCCTTCACGGATAAAACACTAAAAACAGTTATTGCTGCCCGATAAGAATATTTGTTATGTAAAGAAAAATCAGGGCTGACTCTTTTTTGGGGGGAATCAGCCCTTTTGTTTAACTTTATTTTTTTGACCAAACATCGTCAAACTATGCCCCAAAGTAGTCATTTTATCGGACAGCAATAATAAAGAATCAACTTGTTGTATAATCTCTCCGAAAATCGACGATGTTTTTTATTCGGGCTTTGCCCCGAAATCAGAAACGGCTG
>ERZ772967.257-NODE-257-length-45685-cov-7.546548_pt1 | contig 45685 bp, 47 predicted proteins | sample MGYA00511677_ERZ772967 | MGnify/ENA primary metagenome ERZ772967 (study PRJEB29015, sample SAMEA2737931) | human oral metagenome | biome: human oral; feature: human-associated habitat; material: dental | place: China | collected 2146 ...
GAGCCGGTATCCATGGTGAATGGTCACGGCCGCAATCATGGAATCCCGGAGGGATTTGGGATCGGGCGAGTGCATTCTGGCGCAGATCAGGGACGCTTCCGTGTCATAGGGAAGAACCCTTCCCGAGAAGGTCTGCAAAAGGCCATCAAACCAAAGCCGCAGTCTTTTTCCTTCTCCCTTTCGTTCCAGTTGCAGGAAGCCTGGTTCCAGCTCGTAGGTGGTGATGGCGCTGAGATACAGCGCACTGATGCGGACGGAAGCGGCCCCGGCGAGCACAGCAGTGCTGGGCCGGGGCTTGCCTGGACGAAGTTCTAAAATGACGTTGGCACCCGTAGGTGCATCATTCGGCCTTAGGCTCTTCTCTGAAATCGGCGGCGACCGGCATCGGTGCCATCAGCGGCGGATCGAAATCGGGTTCCACGGCTGTATCAGGCAATGCAAGCATGGCCTGCAACAAGGTCGGTTCGGTCGGACCGATACCGGGCTGGTTGGCACGCTCCTCCATTCAGGATCCTCCAGCCCTCAGATATCCAGAGTCTTCCGCTCCATGCCCTTGACGGGCGGCAGCCAGGCCTGGGTGCCTTGCAGGGTCAGGCCAAGCATGCGGGCCGGCAGGCGGTAGGACTCGGCGCGCTCGGGGTCGAGTTCGGTCTGGATGTCGTCATCCCGTCCCTGTTCGGTCAGTTCTGCCCAGTGGGGGTTGATCAGGAGCGTCTTGCCCAGGGCAATGAACTCTGCCCAGCCGGTGGCCAGTGCGTCGGCAGCCTGGGATGCGGTGTAGAGGTTGCCCACACCGATGAGGGGAAGCTTGCCGCCGATGTGCTGGTGCAGCTGTTCGATGCGGGTGCGTTCCGTATCGGCGCCGCGACGGGCTTTCTTGTAGAAGTCCCACAGGGAGACGTGCAGATACTGCAGCGGTTTCTGCACCAGGGCATCAATGAGGGCGAAGGTGTCGGCCATGGTGATGCCGTTCTCACCGGGTTCTTCGGGCGAGAAGCGGTAGCCGATGATGAATTCGGGTTTGGCGTGCTTGTCGCGCACGGCCGTGACGGCGTCCACGACGGCCAGCGGGAAACGCAGCCGGTTCTGCAGGTTGCCGCCCCAGGCGTCAGTCCGGCGGTTGGACTGGGCGGAGAAGAACTGCTGGATCAGGTAGTTGTTGGCGCCATGGATTTCCACGCCATCAAATCCGGCTTCCAGTGCCAGTTCGGCGGCGCGGCCGTAGCCATCGATGATGCTCTGGATCTGCGCTTCGGTCAGGGCCTTGGCGCCGGTTTCGGGATGCTCGGACGGGGCGAAGATCTCGCCGTTCGGGTTGAGGGCGGGAATGGACTGCCAGCCGCCATGATGGATCTGCAGCAGGGCTTTGGCACCCTGATCATGGGCGATGCGGGCGACTTCACGCAGGCTGGGCAGGTCTTCGGGGCCGATGGCTTCGGGCTGTCCGTAGAAGGCCTTGCCACCGTCGTGCACCAGAGTGGCGGCGGAAATGAACAGGCCGATGCCCCGGAAGCGGTCGGTCAGGAACTGACGCTCCTCGTCGGTGATGTGGCCGTTGTCGTCCGAGGCCAGATGGGTCATCGGGGCGACGGCCAGGCGGTTGCTGACGGTGACGCCGTTGTTGAAGGTGTAGCTCTGGAAGAGGTTCGGATGCTTCATGGTTGATGTGTTCTGGTGGGTTGGGCATCTGCCGTGACGCTGTTATACCACTGGCTCTCGTCAATGCCGGGTCGCGTCTGGGGGCATTGATCCGTTGCCTCCGCGAGTTTTCCCGTTTCCGATAGTGTCTTTCTTGCCCCTGCACGCCCTTGGACGGACAATGGCCGAAGGGCAACATCGAACGATGAGGCAGCTCAGCATGGCCGACATGGGGACAGATCGGGCAGAGGACAAGGCACGGGCAGAGATGTTCCGTGCCCGCGGGCTGACCAAGGTCTACCGGATGGGCGAGGTGGAGGTGCACGCGCTGCGCGGCATCGACCTGGCGCTGTATCCAGGCGAGTTCGTGGTGATCCTGGGCCCTTCGGGTTGTGGCAAGTCCACGCTGCTGAACATCCTGGGCGGGCTGGATGTGCCCACGGAGGGCGAGGTCTGGTACAACGGCCATGACCTGACGCATGCGGACGATGCGGTGCTGACGCGCTTTCGGCGTGACAACGTGGGTTTTGTCTTTCAGTTCTACAACCTCATTCCCAGTCTGACGGCACGCGAGAATGTGGCGATCGTGACGGAGATCGCGCGCCAGCCCATGCCGCCGGAAGAGGCGCTGGCGCTGGTGGGGCTGGGCGAGCGGCTGGACCATTTTCCGGCGCAGATGTCGGGGGGCGAGCAGCAGCGGGTGGCCATTGCGCGGGCCATTGCCAAGCAGCCGGCGGTGCTGCTGTGCGACGAACCCACGGGGGCACTGGATTCGGCTACGGGTGTGCGGGTGCTGAACGCGCTGGATGAGGTGAATGCGCGGCTGGGCACGTGCACGGTGGTGATCACGCACAACGCCGACATTGCACGGATGGCGCACCGGGTGCTGACGATGGGCGACGGGCGCATCGTGGCCGAGAAGGTCAACGAACAACGGTTGAGTGCCGATGAGCTGCGCTGGTGACAGAAAGGGCTGGCGGCTGCCGGCGCTGTACCGGAAGGCGCTGCGCGACCTGTGGTTGCTGCGCGGCCAGGCGCTGGCGATCATGCTGGTGGTGGCGGGCGGCATTGCCATGCTGGTGATGTCGCAGGTGGCACTGGATACGCTGAACAACAGCCGGTTGCGCTTCTACGAGGCGCAGCGGCTGTCGGACATCTGGGTGGATGCCAAGCGTGCGCCGGAAGCGGTGGCGCGGCAGGTGGCGGCGCTGCCGGAGGTGGCCGAGGTGGAAAGCCGGGTGCAGGCCTTTGCCAAGCTGAAGCTGCCGGGATTCGATGAGCCGGTGTCGGCGCAGATGATTTCCCTGCCGGACGATGGCGGGCAACCATTGATGAATGGGCTGCACCTGCGTCAGGGGCGGCTTCCGGCGGCGCTGTCGCGCGATGAGGCGGTGGTCAGCGATGCCTTTGCCGAGCGGCACGGCCTGAAGCCGGGGGACCGGCTGCGGGCGACGGTGAACGGGCATGCACAGTGGTTCCGGCTGGTGGGGGTGGCCACGTCGCCGGAGTTCCTGTATCCGATCAAGCCCGGCGCGATCTTTGCCGACCACAAGCATTACGCCATTCTGTGGATGCCGCGCCGGGTGCTGGAGGCGGCCATGAACATGGCGGGGGCCTTCAATCAGCTGGTGGTGAAGCTGGCGGTGGCGCGGCAGGACCGCGTGCAGGAGGGGGCGCCCGGCGCAGATGGTCAGGAGCATACGCCGGGCGGCGCCGTCCCCCGAGCCGGGCGGCACGATGCGGCCGATGCAGTGCTGGCCCGCGCACGGCAGGAGGCAACGGCCATCGACGCCATCGAGCGGCTGATGGAGCGCTGGGGCGGGCTGGAGGCTGTCGGGCGGATGCAGCAGACATCGTACCGGGTGCTGCATGAGGAGCTGGCGCAGCTGCGTTCGATGGTGCGGGTGATGCCGACGATCTTCCTGGCGGTGGCGGCCTTCCTGCTGAACGTGGTGTTCACGCGGCTGGTAGGCACGCAGCGGGCGCAGATCGCCATTCTGAAGGCGTTTGGCTACCGCACGTGGGAGGTGGCGCTGCACTATGGGCTGATGGCGGCCATCGTGTGCGTGGCGGGGGCGTTGCTGGGGGCCTTGGCCGGTGCGGGGCTGGGGCAGGGGCTGGCCTCGCTCTATCAGGACAATTTCCGGTTTCCGGCGTTGTATTTCTCGCTGGATGGCCAGGTGGTGCTGGTGGGTGTGGCCGTGGCAGTGCTGGCTGGCGTGGGCGGTGCGGGCTGGGCGGTGCTGCGTTCATCGCGTGAGCCGGTGGCGCAGGCCATGCGGCCGCAGGCGCCGGAGCGTTTCCGGGCGGCAGGCTTCGAGAACTGGCGGCTGGTGCGGGGGCTGTCGCAGCCGGTGCGGATGGTGCTGCGTCAGCTGGAGCGCCGCCCGGGGCGGGCGCTGCTGAGCGTGCTTGGGCTGGCCATGGCGGGCAGCCTGATCATCCTGGCGGGCATGCAGAAGGGGACGCTCTCGTATCTGGTGGACAGCCAGTACCGGCTGGCCGAGCTGTACGACATGTCGGTGACGTTCGTCGAGGAGCGTTCGCCGCAGGCAGTGCATGAGCTGCGCGCCATCCGTGGTGTGCAGCACGCCGAGCCGACGCGTTCGGTACCGGTGGAGCTGTCTTTCCGCAGCCATCGCATCCGCACGGCCGTCTGGGGCCTGCCGGCCGATGGCTTGCTGCAGCAGCCGGTGAATGACCGGTTGCAGCGGGTTCCGCTGCCGCCGGATGGGCTGGTGATGAATGCCTATCTGGCCGAAAGGCTGGGCCTGAAGGAAGGGGATCTGCTGACGGTGCGGCAGTTGCAGGGCCGCCGCCGGGTCCTTCAGGTGCCGGTGGCACGTCTGATCAACGAGAACCTCGGCTCTCGGGTGTACATGAACCGTCAGGCGCTGAACCGGTTGCTGGGGGATGGGGATGTGCTGACCGGGGCGCTGCTGGAGATCCGGCCCGGCGCGGCGCCTGCGGTGGTGCGGGCGCTGGATGAGCGGCCGCAGGTGATGGCTTCGGACGATCGGCTGGATGCGATCCGGGCGATGTTCCAGATGGTGGAGCGGGTGTCCGGTCCGATGACGCTGCTGGGGGTGCTGCTGGGCTGCGTGGTGAATTTCGGGGTGGTGTACAACGCGGTGCGCATCACGCTGGCCGAACGCTCGCGCGAGCTGGCCAGTCTGCGCGTGCTGGGCTTCACGCGGGGTGAGGTGGCGCGCATCCTGCTGGGCGAGATCGGCGTGCTGGTGGTGGTGTCCATCCCGCTGTCGTTCGTGTTTGGGTGGCTGCAGTGCTGGTACATGGCGAAGGGGATGCAGAATGAGCTTTACCGCATTCCCGTGCATGTGCCGATGGGCAGCTACATGATGGCGGCGCTGGTGACACTGGGCTCTGCGCTGGTGTCCATGGTGGTGGTGCTGCGCCTGGTGAACCGGCTGGACATGGTCGAGGCGCTGAAGAACAGGGAGTGAGAGACAAATGCCTGCGCGAAGAACGTTGATCCAGGTGCTGGTGGCCGTGGGGGTGCTGGGCTGGGTGGGGCGGGAGGCACTGCGCGAGCCGGTGCAGCTGGCCCATGTGGAAAAGGCTGCTCATGCCCCGATGACCGAGAGCTTTTCGGAAGAAGGCAAGACGCGGTTGAAGGCGCGCTATGCGCTGGCAGCTCCCGTGGCAGGGCAGTTGCGGCGTGTGACGCTGCAGCCCGGGGATGCGGTGCAGGCCGGGCAGGTGGTGGCGTGGATTGATCCGACTTCGCCCGGGCTGCTGGATGGGCGTAGTCGCCGCCGGGCCGAGGCCGAGCTGGCGGCAGCGCGCAGTCAGCACCGGGCGGCGCGGCAGCGGGTGCAGGCGGCCCAGGCGGCCAGTGGCCTGGCGCGCAGCAGTCTGCAGCGTGCCATCCGGCTGCACGAGGGGCGGGTGATGTCGCAGGAGGCGCTGGAGCAGGCTCAGGCGCAGGCGGCCCGCACGGCGGCAGAGCTGTCGGCTGCGCAGGCCGAGGCGCAGGCGGCGCGGCAGCGGGTGGAGGAAGCCCGGGCGGCGCTGTGGCAGGAGGAGCCTGGCCCTGCAGCCGGCCAGGACAGTGCAGCTGCGGCAGACGCGGCACCGCGTGCTGCGGGCAGGCAGCCGGTGGCCGTGGTGGCGCCGGTGACGGGCGTGGTGCTCAAGCGCACGCTGGAGAGCGCCACGCCGGTGACGGTGGGGCAGGCGCTGATGGAGATCGGCGACACGGCCCAGCTGGAGATCGAGGCCGAGGTGCTGTCGGCGGATGCGGTGCAGCTGCGCCCCGGCACGCAGGTGCGGCTGTTGCACTGGGGTGGTGCCGATGCACTGCAGGCGCATGTCCGGCGGGTGGAGCCCGGGGGCTTCACCAAGGTGTCGGCGCTGGGCGTGGAGGAGCAGCGCACGCGGGTGATTCTGGATTTCGACAGCCCGCGCAGCGAATGGGCGGCGCTGGGCGATGCTTACCGGGTGGAGCTGGAGTTCCTGTTACGACACGAGAATCGCGCATTGCAGGTGCCGGCCAGCAGCCTGTTCCTGGACGACCGCGGCAAGCCGGGGAACTATGCCCTGTATCGTGTGGTGGATGGTCGGGCGCGGCTCACGTCGGTGCGCACGGGTCTGCGGTCAGCGACCCACGTGCAGGTTCTGGAAGGGTTGGCCGAGGGCGATGCGGTGATTGTGCAGCCCGACGAGCGCATCGTGGACGGCACGCGGATCGAGGCGCACTAGGCGCCTCATCCGGCAGGCGGTTGACGGCCTACTGCACCCAGCCGCGTTCCCGGTAGTAGCGCAGGGCGCCTGCGTGCAGCGGCATGGTCAGACCCTGATGGACCATCTGCTCGGGCTCCAGGTGGGCCAGGGCGGGATGGAGCTTCCTGAATTCGTCGAAGTGCTCGAAGATGGACTTGACCACGGCGTAGACGGTGTCGTCCGGCACGTCGCTGCTGGAGACCAGGGTGGCCAGCGCGCCGAAAGTGGGGGTGGGATCCGGGTTGCCGGGATAGGTATTGGCCGGAATTTCAACCTTGGCGTAGTAGGGCTTTTCTTCCACGAGCCGGTCGATGACCGGGCCCTGCAGCGGCACCAGGCGTGCGGCGCAGGTGGTGGTGACATCCTGCAGGTTGGCGCTGGGGTGGCCGGCCACGAAGACGAAGCCGTCGATGCGGCCATCGCACAGCGCGGCGCCGTGTTCATCGGCCTTGAGTTCGAAGACGTTCGAGAAGTGGCTGCTCTTGAGGCGGTAGGCCGCCATCAGCGTGTCCATGGCACTGCGGGTGCCCGAGCCGGGGTTGCCGATGCTGAAGGGATGCTGGCGGAAGTCCTCGATGCCGTGGGCTTCGATGCCCTGGCGGGCAACGAGGGTGAGCGGTTCGGGATAGAGGGACAGCACGGCACGCAGCTTGCCGTCGGGACCGGCCTTGCGGAATGGCCCCAGGCCCTTGCGGGCGTCGTACTGCACGTCGGACTGCACCAGGCCCAGGGTGAGCCTGCCGTCCTTGAGCCCCTGGATGTTGGAGACCGAAGCACTGGTGGTCTCGACGGCGCAGCGCTTTCTGAAGCGCTCGCGTTCCTTGTTGATGAGGTGGCAGATGGCACCGCCGGTGGCGTAGTAGATGCCGGTGGCGCCTCCGGTGCCGATGGTGATGACCGGGTTGGCGTCGACGGCACGGACCAGAGGGGGCGCAACCAGAAGCGCCAGACCGAGCAGTGTCGAGGTGGCGGCCCGCAGGGTGTGGCGCAGCGGGATGGGGCAATGAGTCGCCGGGGGACGGAGGAACAGCGGGTGCAGCATGGCGAAGGGCTCTTCGAATATCTCTCGGTTGCGTTTGCCAATGCCAATGTTACTTCCTGCCCGGTGTCATGCTGGTGCGGTGAGCAGGGGATGTCGGGCATTCATCCGTCCATGAGGGTGCTATCTGGTATCCGCGAAGCTGACAGGGTTCATTTTTCTGGTGAATGAAAGATGTTTTTTCAAAGTCGGCCGACTCGACAGCCGGCGGGCGTGACGGTACGCTAGGACTGCATCTCAACACTCTGAGGAAATTCAATGTCCAGTTCTTCTCTTCATGTCGGTATCCTGACCGGCGGCGGCGACTGCCCGGGTCTGAATGCGGTGATCCGTGGGGTGACCAATTCGCTCATCAAGACCGTCGGCGCCCGTGTCACCGGCATCGAACGGGGCTTCATGGGCATGATCGAGCGTCGTTCGCGTCCGCTCGACAGCGAGGCGGTGGCCGGCATCCTGAACCAGGGCGGCACCATTCTGGGCACCCACAACTTCGCCAATCCGTTCTCCTGTAACGGTGTGGATGTCTCGGACAAGGTGATGGAGTATGTCCGTGAGCTGGGGCTGGATGCGCTGGTGGCCATCGGTGGCGACGGCACGATGAGCATCGCCAACCGTTTCACGCCGCTGGGTCTGCCGGTGGTGGGCGTTCCCAAGACCATCGACAACGACCTGATGCACACCGAGCGCACCTTCGGCTTCGACAGTGCGGTGGCCATCGTGGCCGAGGCGCTGGCACGGCTGGAAACCACGGCCCGCAGTCATGGCCGGGTGATGGTGCTGGAGACGATGGGCCGCTATGCGGGCTGGATCGCGCTGGAAGGCGGCCTGGCCGGCGGTGCCGACGTCATCCTGATTCCCGAGAAGCCCTATGACCTGAACGAGGTCATCCGCGTCTGCAAGGAGCGCGAGAAGAAGCAGGGCTACACGCTGATCTGCATCGCCGAGGGCGCACGTCCCATCGACGGTGGCATGGTGGTTGCCAAGCATCTGGAAAACAGCCCGGACCCGATCCGGCTGGGGGGTGTGGGCAACGTGCTGCGCCAGCAGCTCGAGCAGCACCTGGAAAGCGAAGTGCGTACCACGCAGCTGGGCCACGTGCAGCGCGGTGGCACCCCCACACCGTTCGATCGCGTGCTGGCCACGCGCTTTGGCTGGTATGCCGCCAAGATGGTGGCCAATGGCGAGTTCGGTCGCATGGTGGTGCTGAAGGGCGACGAGTGTGCCAGCGTGCCCATCGAGGACGTGGCCAACCGCACCCGCAACGTGCCGGAAAACCATTCGCTGCTGGATGTGGCGACGTCGCTGGGCGTGTCGCTGGGTCTGCCGGCGTGATGCCGGCCGGGGCAGGGCAAAAGGCCCTGTCCAGGCATTTCCCGAAGGGGCGATCGCGTCCCTTCCGGGGAAGATTCGCTAGGGCGAAAGCCCTAACAAAAAAGCGCTCCATGTGAGCGCTTTTTTGTTCAGCGGGCGTCGGCCACCTTGTGGCTGGCTCGGGGGCGCGAGCTGCCTGCCTTGGTGCGGGTGGCCGTGCTGCGGCTGCTGACCCTGGTGTTGCTGCTGTTCACCGCCTTGCGGCTGCTGGCAGACTTGGCTGAGGCAGCCTTGGTGCTGGCTGTGCGGCCGGAGGCGCTGCCACGGTTGGTGGCTGAGCTGGCGGAGGCTGCCTTCAGCCGCTTGCTGGTGGCCGTCGCGGTGCTGGCGCTCTTGCGGGCCGTGGTGCTGCGTGTACTGGTGCTGGCCGTTGCAGTGCTGCGGGTGCGGCTGGTGGTATCAGCCAAGGCCACGGTGGTCCTGCCACTCTGACGCAGGGTGTGGCGGGTGGCGCTGCGGTCGGAGCGCAGGGTGACGCGGCTGTCCAGGCGTGAGGCCGTGCTGCGGCTGGCGGCCGTGTTGCTGCTGCCTGTCTGGGTACGGGCCGGGCTGTAATGCACCAGCCGGATGGCGGTATGGCTGCCCGACGAGGCCGTGGCTGTGGCCGGCACGGCGGCCTGGCGGCTGATCACCTTGCGGGACCCGTCTTCGGCCACCAGCACGGTCTGTTTCTGGCTGCGGCGCACCGTCAGCGTCATGCCCGGCTTGAGGGGGGAGACACGCCGGTTCATGGCGCGCAGTTCGGCCAGCGTGAGGCCGTAGCGGCGGGCGATGGAGGCGCCGGTCTCGCCACGACGTACGCGGTGAACCAGCGGTCCGGCATCCACCTGCTGGTACAGGCGCGGGCCGTCGAACTGCTCGACGAGGTTCTCGTCGCTGACACGGTGCGTGGGCACGAGCAGTCGCGTGCCGGCCAGCAGGTGCGTGCCGGCGGAAATGCCGTTGGCGCGCAGCAGGGCGGGCACGGTGAGGCCGCCGCGACTGGCGATCTCGGCCAGGCTTTCGCCGGGCTGCAGCGTGTGCGGCTGCCACGAGACGAAGGGCCGCTTCTGGGCGGCGTGCTCGGCCATGGCTGCCTTGAAGCGGTCAATGCGATCGACCGGGATCTTGAGGGTGTTGTTGCGGCTGGCGGAGATGACGGGCCGGTTGTGGGCTGGGTTCAGTGCCAGGAACTCGGCTTCGGTCATTCCGGCGAACTGGGCTGCCAGCTTGAGGTCGATGGGTCGGATCTTCTCGACGGTGACGAAGTAGGGCTGGTCGGGCAGGTCGGGCAGCTGCAGGCCCAGCTGGCGGGCATTGAGCACGATGTGCTTGAGCGCCAGCAGCTTGGGCACGTAGTTGCGGGTCTCGTTGGGCATGCGCAGGTTCGCATAGTCTGCTGGCTTGCCGGCGGCCTGGTTGGCACGCACGGCCCTGCGCACGGCGCCTTCACCCCAGTTGTACGAGGCCAGTGCCAGGAACCAGTCGTCCCCGTTCATCTGGTAGATGCTCTGGAGGTAGTCCAGCGCCGCCCGCGTGGACTGCACCACGTCACGACGGTTGTCCACCCACCAGTTCTGATTCAGGTCGTAGCGTTTGCCGGTGGCCGGAATGAACTGCCACAGGCCGGCTGCCTTGGCCGAGGACAGCGCCGAGGGGTTCATGGCGCTTTCCACGAAGGGCAGCAGTGCCAGTTCGGTGGGCATGCCCCGGCGCTCGACTTCCTCGACGATATGGTGCAGGTAGAACGAGCCGCGCCCGAACATGCGCTGCAGGTAGTCGGGGCGGGACAGGTAGTGCTGCTCGTGGCGGGCCACCAGGGGCGAATCCAGCTCCGGCATGGCGAAGCCGGCGCGGATGCGGTCCCAGAGGTCGTTGCTGACGATGACCTCGCCGTCGTCGCCCTGAACCTGGCTGGCGGCATTGAGCTGACGCACGGCATCGCTTTCGGTCACGAGGACGGGCTCGCCATGCCTGAGTTGTGCGCCATGGGGGTTCTGGGCCGTGGTGCCGGGCGAGACGCTGGAGCAGGCGGCCAGCCAGCCGGCTCCCAGCACCACGCCGGCATGGGCCAGCAGCCGTGCCAGCCGGCTGCGCCGCAGGGGCTGGCGCACGGGCGTCTGGGAAAGCGGGGAAGGAAAGCCGGGCTGACGGGAGGAACGATGAGCGCGCACGGGCAGTACCTGTGATGCTGCGCCGGAAGGGTCGGGGCGGCCGACACGGGTTGCCGTCCGACGGGGCGTGCAACCCAGGCGGCCGAGCCGGAAGACCGGCAGGCAGACTGGAATTGGGAGCGCTCTGACGATAGCACAGTAACCCGTCGGCCAAAGTAACCGACTTCGGCTTTCTTCAGGGGTGGCTGTCCGTCCGTCAGTTGATGGCAGGGGGACGGAAGCCATTGCGCCACTGACGCAGCGCCACGAATACCTCGAAGGCGCTGGCGCCTTCAGGCAGGGCGCTGCCGGGCAGGTGGCGTGCCAGCGCCGGCAGGTGGCTGCGCAGGAAGGGGTTGGTGGCCAGCTCTTCGTCCAGCTGCCCCGGCAGCGTGGATTGCCCCTGGGCGCGCAGCAGCAGCGCGTCTTGCAGGCGTTGGGCTATCCGTTCATTGTCGGGTTCGGCCTGTCGGGCAAAGTGCAGGTTGGTGACGGTGTATTCGTGGGCGGCGTAGACCTGGGTGTCATGGGGCAGGGTGCTCAGCCGGCCCAGCGAATCGAAATGCTGCTCCAGCGTGCCGTCGAAGACGCGGCCACAACCTGCCAGAAACAATGTGTCGCCACAAAACAACGCCGGGTGCGGATGCTCGGGCAATTGCGGGCAGAAATAGGAGAGATGATCCTGGGTGTGGCCCGGGGTGGCCACGACCTGAAGGCTCAGGCCCGCCTCGGGGATCTCGACGACATCGCCATGACCCACGGCCTCGCGCACGCCCTTGGCCGCACAGTCGGCCGGCCCGATGACACGCGCCGACGGCCAGCGTGCCACCAGTTCGGGGATGCCGTCGACGTGGTCGTGATGATGGTGGGTGACAAGGATGGCAGCAAGCGACCCGCCGCTGGCCTGCAGGCTGTCCAGCACCGGCTGCGCCTGGCCGGGGTCGACCACCACGAAGGCGGGACCGGCGCCGATGCGCCAGATGTAGTTGTCCTGCAGCGCAGGAACCGGAACCACGGCACGGCTACGGTACGGTGAATGGAGGGGCTGGGCAGTATTGGTGATCATGGGTGCTCCACAGGGATTCCCCGAGCCTGCCCGACGTGCAGCGCATTCATCCGTAGAATGCGCGTGCCGCAGGATCTGGTCTTCCCTCTGGCGTCTGGTGAATGGAAACGCATGGACAATCGTGCCGGGGCGACGTCCCCAACCCCGAACACTCCCGATCATAAAGGCAATCCGGATGCCTGGACGGAGTGGCTGGCCACGCCGCCCGGCCGCTACCTGCTGCAGTGGGAAGGGCGGCAGCTGGCCTGCGCCGTGGGCAATGTCTTTGGCTATTACGCGGTGCAGCTGGGCATGCCGGCGCTGGATGCGCTGGCCGACAACCGTATGCCGCACCGCATCCGGGTGCTGCAGGGCACCCGGCCGGTGGCCGAGGGTGAATGGGAGCCCGACCTGCGGGTGGCGGACTATGGCGAGCTGCCCTTTGCCAGCCAGTCGGTGGATCTGGTGGTGATGCCGCATCGGCTGGAGGACTGTACCGATCCCCATCAGCTGCTGCGCGAGGTGGACCGGGTGCTGCGTCCCGAAGGGCGTCTGGTGGTGCTGGGCATCAATCCGTGGTCGCTGTGGGGGCTGCGCCAGGCGCTGCCGGGCTGGCTGGGTGGCGGCTTTCTGCCCCACGCCGGTGCGCTCATCGGTGCGCCCCATGTCCGTGACTGGATTCGCCTGCTGAGCTTCGAGCCGGATGACACCGTGTATGGCGGCTATGCCTGGCCCTTCCTGCGTCAGGAATGGCTGGCTCGCAGCCAGCGTTTTCTGGAGCGGGCTGGTGACCGCTGGTGGCCGGTCTGCGGGGCGGTCTATCTGGTCTGTGCCGTGAAGCGGGTGCGGGGCATGCGGCTGGTAGGGCCGGCCTGGCGGGGCGTGCCAGCCCGTCACGGCGCCGCGGTGGCCATGGGGGGGCGGAGCTCGTCCTGCCGTGAGCCTGCGTCGATGTCCGCCGAGGACAAGGGGTCTCGCCTGCGCCGGGCTGGCCATTCGGCAAGGACGCAAGGTGCCGGCCCACGAGATGGGAATCCGCTCTAGAATGGCTGCCCCTTTTTGACAGCTGCCGATGACGGATTCCATGACGAACAGATGGGTTGCCTATACCGATGGGGCGTGCGCGCCGACCAATCCCGGGCCTGCGGCCTGGGGCGTGGTGGTCTTTGCGCCCGATGGTGCCGAGACAGCCGCCGACAACGGCTTCATCGGGCCGGGTACCAACCAGATCGCCGAGATCACGGCGGCCATCGAGGGCCTGTCGCGCACGCCTGAAGGCGCCGCGGTGGAGCTGGTTTCCGACAGCCAGTACGTGCTGAAGGGGCTGAGCGAATGGCGGGCCGGCTGGGAGCGTCGGGGCTTTCGCAACGCCAAGGGCGACCCCGTGGCCAACTTGGAGCTTTGGAAGCGGCTGTTTGCCGTGGCCGACGCCCGCAAGGTGTCGGTACGCTGGGTGCGCGGCCATCAGGGCAACGTGAACAACGAGCGTGCCGACCGGCTGGCCGTGGCGGCGCTGCAGAAAGCGCGCGGAGGCGCCTGATGGGAGAAGTCACCCGCCAGGTGGTGCTGGATACCGAGACCACCGGTCTGGAAGCCTCCAAGGGGCACCGCATCATCGAGATCGGCTGCGTGGAGATGGTCAACCGGCGCATCACCCGCAACAACCTGCACCTGTACATCAACCCCGAGCGCGAGGTGGACGAGGGGGCGGCGGCCGTTCACGGCATGACCTGGGACGACCTGCGCGACAAGCCCACCTTCGCCCAGATCGTCGACCAGTTTCTGGATTTCTGCCGGGGCGCCGAGATCATCATCCACAACGCCAGCTTCGATACCGGCTTTCTGGATGCCGAGCTGGCACGGCTGGGGCGGGGCACCTTCGCCTCGCATGTGGCGTGCGTGACCGATTCGCTGGCCATGGCGCGCGAACGTTACCCCGGCAAGCGCAACAACCTGGATGCGCTGTGCGAGCGCCTGATGGTGCCCAACAAGCACCGCACGCTGCACGGCGCGTTGCTGGACTCGGAACTGCTGGCCGAGGTGTACCTGGGCATGACGCGCGGTCAGGGCAGTTTCGATATCGGCTCATCGACTGAGGACGATGAAGGCGGCGCGGTGGCCGATGCCGGCGGCGGTCGCTGGCCGCCCACCGGCCTGCGGGTACGTCTGGCCACCGATGCCGAGCGACAGCTGCACGAACAGGGGCTCGTCGCCCTGGAAAAACAGTTCAAATCGTCGATGCGCTGGCATCACTGAAGCACCGCCACCCTTTCTCCACTTTCCGTTACACTGCCGGCATGTCCAGCAAAGAACTCCGCGTCTCGCATCGTGCCCGGCAACGGGTCTCCCAGGCCTCTCCGGATGTCGAGGCCCTCGTGTCGGCCTCGCTCGGGCTGGCCAGGGCGGGCAGCCGTACCGAAGGCATGTTCTGGGAGGGCAGGCTGGCCCAGGTGCTTGATCGTCTCCTGGACGGCGCGCATCCGTCGGCCGTCGGCACGGCGCTCGATCAGCTCAGCCAGCAGGACGGTACGGCCTACGGTGCGCTGGTCGAGGCCATCGAGCACGCAGCCGAGACCGTGCCCGTGCAGCCGTCGGCGCTGCGTGCGCAGGCCACGGACGAGCGACCCGCCGCCCCGCTGCATGCCTTGCTGGTCACGGCGCCCATCGTGGCCTGGACGCGCTTCAGCATTCCCACCCGGGCCATTGCTGCCCCGGTGATGGCCGAGCTGCTACGGCTGTGGCACGAGCTGGTGCTGGCACCTGATGTACGTTTCCAGCTGATGCCCTGGCTCTACAGCCTGGATCAGCTGCCGCATGACTTTGCCGAGCTGCGCAAGCTCACCCGCCGCATAGCGGTTTCCACCGCCAATGGCAACCAGGGACGCGTCGACCTGAAGTCCATGCCCGAGACGGCCGAAATGCTGGCCGACACACGCTTCCTGCTGGGCTGCGTGGTGGTGCCTGATGTGAACCACCCGGTGTTTCGCTGGCAGCTTTCCGGTGCGGCCCATCGCTCGCGCGAGGACTGCCTGAAGGCCTGGGTGGAAGCCACCCGGCCGCTGTTCGAGCCCATGCTTCCTGGCTGCGGCTTCGAGTCCCTGCTGCCCGACGCCTACCATGCCAACCTGCGCGAGTCCGACCGGCTGGTGCGCATCTGGGGCATCAAGGCAGCTGTTCATTATCTGGTCCACAGCCTGGGCGTGGAAGCCGCTTCCATCAAGGCCTCCGTGGCCGGCTTCGGTTACACCCGCGTGGATGAATACCGGATCGGCCTGTCGCTGGGCGAGACCGGCGATGTCGTGCAAGGCATCGTCTGGCCGCTGCTGGGCCCCGAATCCGAGAATGACGAGCCCACGCCGCTGGAGCAGATCCGCAGCACGCTGCAGGAAGTGGGCGTCAGCGACCTGCGGGTCTGGAATGCGCTGATGGAACCCGAGTTCTGCGAGGACTGCGGCTCGCCGTTCTATCCCGATCGCAGCGGCGAACTGGTGCACGTGCAGATGCCCGAAGGGGCCGAGACGACCAGCCCGCATTTCCACTGACGGGCAATCCCGGTACGCCGGGGGCTTTGAGCGTGCCCTGGCCAAGGCTCTGATAATGTCGGAGGACTGCCGTCCTCCAGGAGCCTTCCTTGCTGTTCAGCACCCACGCCATCGTCGTTCTGCTCAGCCTGCTGGTCTATGTCAGCGTCACGCGTATCGGCCACCAGCGCCGTGCGCCGTCGGCGGCCATGGCCTGGGTGCTGCTGTTGGTGGCCTTCCCCTACGTGGGTCTGCCGGTCTTTCTGATGTTCGGTACCCGCAAGCTGTTGCGACCGGGTCAGCGCGCACCGCGCCGCTTTGATCCTGCCCGCAACCCGCTGTGCGGCATTCCGCAGACCGAACGGGCTCCCATTGACATCTGGGCCGGTGAACTGCTGGCCTCGATGGGCATGCCGCCGCCCGCCGTGGGCGGAAAGGTGAGCTTTCAGGCCCAGGGTGAAGAGGCGTTGCAGGCCGTCATCGACCTGATCGATCAGACCCGGCAACAGCTGCGCGTGGCAACCTTCCTGCTGGGGCAGGATGATCAGGCCGAGCGCATCGTCGAGGCCCTGTGCCGGGCGTCGGCGCGTGGCGTGGAAGTGCGGCTGTTGCTGGATGCCATGGGCTGCCTGCGCGTCACGGCCCATCAGTACGAGCAACTGCTGGCGGCCGGGGTCTGGGTACGGCGCTACATGCCGCTGCTGCACAACCCCGTGCATGGCCGGGCCAACCTGCGCAACCACCGCAAGCTGCTGGTGGCGGATGAGCAGACCGTCTGGGCCGGAGGCCGGAACCTGGCGGGCGAGTACTTCATGGGGGTGGGGGATGAGGCCGCCTGGCTGGACCTGAGCTTTTCCATTGAGGGGCCGCTGGTGGCGCAGGCCATCGAGATGTTCGAGCGGGACTGGCGGGTGGGCAAGCGCCTGCCGGCCCGCTATCGGCGACGGGCTGCCCGGTATCGGGGTACGGCGCTGGCGCGCGTCGTGGAGCCGATGGCCCAGGTGGCCGACATGCCCGAGCAGCTGATCGCACAGGTGCTGGCCCGGACCTCGTCCAATGCATCGCCGTCTGCCTTGTCAGAACCGTCGAAGGCATCAGACCACTCGGAAGGCATGCAGGGAGCCGAGTCCGCAAGGGCGTCGATGTCCCCGGATCAGGCTGCCCTGGATGGCGAAGAGGCCAGTGTCCTGCGGTCAGAAGGGGAGCTTGCCGATGCGAAACCCGCTGGCGACATGTCGGCCTCCGTGACGCCTGAAGACGGAGTGCTGGTGGATGGGACTCTGCTGGACGCCCGGCCGCTGGTGACGCAGCTGCTGCCCAGCGGCCCGGATCTGTTTGACGATACGCTCTATTCGCTGCTGCTGACGGCTTCCTTCCATGCCGAGCGGCGGCTGCTGGCCGCGACGCCGTACTTCGTGCCCGACGAGGCACTGATGACGGCATTGATGATGGCGGCACGCCGTGGCGTGCAGATCAGCCTGCTGATTCCGGCGCATTCCAACCATCGTCTGGCTGACGTGGCCAGGATGCGGGCCCTGCGGCAGCTGGCTCAAGTGGGGGCGCACATCCATCTCTACCCGCGGATGTTGCACGCCAAGGTGGTGGTCATCGACGAGGCCATGGCCCTGGCCGGGTCATTGAACCTGGATAGCCGCAGCTTCTTCCTGAACTACGAGATGATGGTGGCCTTCTACCGCAAGACCGAGGTCCGCTGGCTGTCCGACTGGCTGGAAGGACACATCGCTGAGGCCAGACCCTACCGGGGGCGTCCGGCCAGCTGGTGGAAGGACATCCTGGAGGGCATGGTGCGGGCGGTGGCCTACCAGCTCTGAATCAGATCCGTCCGCCCAGTCGACGCCACGGCGATTCTGCAAAGTACGACGCCTTCAGCACGATCGGGTTGGCACGAACGTTCAACATCACCATACGGCCTGCAACACGTTCGATATCTTTTTGATGAGCGTGAAATCTCTCGATCAGGTCGTCGTCATAGAATGCCTCGGCATTCAGCGCCTTCAGGGCATTCGTTTCCAGGTGGAAACGGTACTCGCGACCATCGCTGGCCACGGCACCGAAGTCGATGCCGTCTTCACCCGTTTCGGGCTCGGTATAGGTCAGCCCCACATGGCGGTTCCAGTGCATGTCGGTGGCATTGTCGTCGCGGCGCATGATGTTCTTCACTCCAGGAATCGGTCGCTTCATCGGCCCCGGCACGGGACCTCATTCATCAGGTGTTCGGAACGAAGCTGCCGTGTCGTGGCCTGCTTCGTTCCCGGTTGTTCGAAGCCCGCAGACTATCAATCGTTCCCGTTGTATGCCTGTTGAAGCCTGCCGCCGAGCCGGCTGACAGCATCCGTTCGGCCGCCGTCTCACCCGTGTGTGAACGATGTCCTCGTCAGGTGCGCACGAATGGTCGATCCTTGCCGACCGGCGTCGGTGCGCAAGTGTGCTGGCGCCCATCCTGTTGTTTTTCTCACTATTCTCTGGGGGCCCTTGGGGCCCCATGCGAGAGCACGAACATGAGCAGTGTCATGAAGCAGCTGGGCAAGGCCCGGCGCTGGACCCGGGAGAACGGGCCGATGCAATGGGCTGACACCGCCTGGAAGCGTCATCAGTTCATTCATGCCCGGCAGGCCCACCTGTTCCAGGGGGTGTACAAGAGTTTTGCCGATGCGGTGGCGCATGCACCGGACACAGCACCCACCAGTTATGACAACACCGCATCGGCCAAGCTGTATCTGAATCGCCTTCAGATGGATGATTACGATCATCCGGCGCTCTTCTGGCTGGCTGATGCCATTCATCATGGCATGACGAAGATCGTCGATGTCGGCGGTTCGGTGGGCATCAAGTACTTTGCCTTCAAACCATTCATCGAGTACCCGGCCGACCTGAAGTGGCTCGTCATCGACATGCCGGCCGTGGCTGAAGAGGGAAGACGGTTTGCCGAAGAACGAGGTGAGAGTGCATCGCTGAAGTTCTCGGACAGGCTGGCTGACGCCGATGGCATGGACGTGTTCTATGCGTCGGGGGCGCTGCAGTATCTGGAGCAGTCATTGCCCGAGATCCTGGCTGGCATGAAGGAAAAGCCGAAGCGCATCGTCATCAACACGACGCCCATTCACGAGCAGCATGACTTCTTCACGCTCAACAACATCGGCACCGCCTACTGCGGCTACCGGGTGCAGGCGCGCGAGCCGTTCGTCCGCGGCATCGAGGCGCAGGGGTACCGTTTGCGTGATCAGTGGCGCAACCTGGGCAAGCGCATGCCCGTCATCGGGCAGCCGGAATACAGCGTAGAGCACTACAGCGGGTTCTGCTTCGATCGGGTGGAGGGCTGAACGCCCTTCAACGCTGTGGCCGTCGACCGCCTCGTGAAGGACGGGTGTGTGATGATGGGTGGAGAAGAGGGCGGTGTGATCGTGTGACCACTTGGGCTGCGTTCGCATGATCGTGTGAACGCATGTCCGGCCGGTCGAATGCCGCTTTCCTGAGTTCGCCTTCGTGATACCGGCGTGGCGGGCCGATGAGGTGACGTAGACGCTGGAAAAGGAAGGGCCCCGGCCGGCATCCGTTGCCGACCGGGGCCCTTTTCAGTATGGCCTGGCGATCAGTGCCTCATCCGTGGGCCTGATGGCTGGGCTTGCCACCCATCATGCTCATGAAGAGCAGCACGATGGCCAGGATGCAGGCGATGATCAGCGTGTAGAAGCCGCCATCCCATCCCAGGTGGTCCACCACGGCACCCATCACGACACCGGCGAAGGACGAGCCGATGAGGTAGCCGAGCAGGCCGGTGAGACCCGTGGCACTGCCGGTGGCCTTCTTGGGCACCAGGTCGGCAGCATGCAGACCGATCATCATCACCGGACCATAGATCAGGAAGCCGATCGAGACCAGGGCGATGTTGTCGATGAGCGGATTGCCGGCCGGGTTCTTCCAGTACACGAACACGGCAATCAGCACGCCGAACATGAACAGGATGGTGGCAGGCGCACGCCGGCCCTTGAACACCTTGTCGCTGAGGTAACCGCTGACCAGCATGCCGGGGATGCCTGCCCATTCGTACAGGAAATAGGCCAGACGAGAGCCCTTGTGCGAATAGCCCTTGACCTCGGCCAGATAGGTGGGCGCCCAGTCCACAACACCGTAGCGGATGAAGTAGACGAAGATGTTGGCGACCGCGATCAGCCAGAGGATGCGGTTGTTCAGCACGTACTTGAACAGGATGTCGCGTGCCGAGAGCTCTTCCTCGATGGTTTCCGACGTGGCCTCCTTCGGATAGTCGTTCCGGTATTCCTCGATGGGGGGCAGGCCACAGGATTGCGGCGTGTCCTGCATCAGGAAGAACGTGAAGATGGCCAGGATGATGGCGATGATGGCCGGGAAGAAGAAGATGCTGTGCCACGTGCCGAACAGGTAGATGCCCAGACCGGCCAGCGGGGCGATCAGGCCACCGCCCAGGTTGTGCGAGACGTTCCACCAGGACCACTTCTGGCCGCGCTCATTGGTGGAGAACCAGTGCACCATGGTGCGCGCATACGGGGGGTAACCCATGCCCTGGAACCAGCCGTTGAGGAAGCTGAGCGTGCACATGATGGGAATGCTGCTGAGCACGCCGGGTACCAGGCCGAACGCCAGGCAGATCATGGCACTGAGCAGAAGGCCGATGGTGGCAAAGTACTTGGGGTTGCTGCGGTCCGAGACGTTGCCCATCACGAACTTGCTGAAGCCGTAGGCGATGGACAGCATGGTGAGCACGATGCCCAGCTGCGCCTTGGTGTAGCCACTTTCCTCGACGATGTAGGGCATCGCCAGCGAGAAGTTCTTGCGCAGCAGATAGTAGGTGGCATACCCCAGGAAGGTGCCCCAGAAGACCTGCATTCGCAGTCGCTTGTATTCCGCATCGATGCGGTCGGCCGGCAGGCGCGCGACGTGTGGTGCCGGCTTCATGAATCCCATCATGACATGTGTCCTCCTCTTGTCTGCCGTTGAGTTGTTAGGTACCTTCATATATACACCCGGATAGCAGGATTGCGAGGCAGGGAGGCAGATGGCATTAATGATTCATGTATAAACCTTAATATTCATTCACAAGTATTCTTATTTCCTACCCTTATTGTGAGGGTGTGGCGACGGGGTGTTGGTCATGCGCCCATGAAATATGGGGCATGCGTGGTTTGAATGCATCGCCCCAGAAAGGGGGGCAGGAATGGCCGCAGGATAAGGGGGGGGGGCTGCAGGGATCGGACCCGTGGATGAAGCGCAGGTCGGCATTGCCGCCAGGCCAGTCATGCCGGCCGGGTGCCTCTTGAGGCGCCTCCGGCCGGCTGGGGCGGGATGCTGCCCGCCCGATGAGGAGGGATCAGTAGACCCCTTGCTGCAGCATGGCGTCGGCCACCTTCACGAAGCCGGCGATGTTGGCGCCATCCACGTAGTTGATGCTGCCGTTGTCGCGTTCGCCATAGCGGACGCAGTTCTCGTGGATGTTGGTCATGATGTCGTGCAGGCGCTTGTCGACTTCTTCGGCGCTCCACGACAGGCGCATGGCGTTCTGGCTCATTTCCAGACCCGAGACGGCTACGCCGCCGGCGTTGCTGGCCTTGCCAGGCGCATACAGCGTATGGGCTTTAAGGAACACGTCCACGGCGTCCAGCGTGGTGGGCATGTTGGCACCTTCGGCCACGGCCTGCACGCCATTGGCCACCAGCGTCCGGGCGTCCTCGGCGTTGAGCTCGTTCTGGGTGGCGCAGGGCAGGGCGATGTCCACCGGCACATGCCAAGGGGTACGGCCCTTCTCGAACTTCAGGCCCCGTTCGGCGGCAAAGGCCGACAGGCGACCGCGCTTGACGTTCTTCAGCTCGAAGATGGCGTCCAGCATTTCGCGGTTGATGCCGCCCTCATGGACGAGGGTGCCTTCGGAGTCGGACATGGTCAGCACGCGGGCGCCCAGTTCCAGCGACTTGAGCGCGGCGTACTGGGCCACGTTGCCCGAGCCCGAGATGGCCACCCGCTGGTTGCGGAAGTCCTGGTTGACGCGCTTGAGCATTTCCAGGGCGAAGTACACCACGCCGTAGCCGGTGGCCTCGGGGCGGATGAGGCTGCCGCCGAAGGACATGCCCTTGCCGGTGAAGACGCTGCCGGTATGGTTGGCCAGCTTCTTGTACATGCCGTTGAGGAAGCCCACCTCACGGCCGCCCACGCCGATGTCGCCGGCCGGCACGTCGGTGTCGGGGCCGATGTGACGGAAGAGCTCCATGACGAACGCCTGGCAGAAGCGCATCACCTCACCGTCACTCTTGCCTTTGGGGTCGAAGTCGGAGCCGCCCTTGCCACCGCCCATGGGCAGGGTGGTCAGTGCGTTCTTGAAGGTCTGCTCGAAGGCCAGGAACTTCAGGATGGACAGGTTGACCGACGGGTGAAAGCGCAGGCCGCCCTTGTAGGGGCCAATGGCGGCGTTGTGCTGGACCCGCCATGCGCGGTTGACCTGGACTTCACCCTTGTCGTCGACCCAGCTGACGCGGAACTGGATGATGCGGTCGGATTCGACGAGACGCTCCAGCAGGCCGTAGTCTGCGTAGCGGGGGTTTTTCTGGAGGAAGGGCCAGAGGCTGTTCATGACTTCCTGGACGGCCTGCAGGAATTCGGTCTGCTGCGGATCGCGCCGCTTGACCATGTTCATGAAGTCATCGAGAGATTTGTATTTCATGGGTGCTGAAAGCCTCCGTGAGGGACGGGCCGGGCAATGAGGGGTATCCGGGGCGGGCCGGCACCCAGCCGGATGAGGGGCGGATCGTGACGCCCCGTCGGGGAGGCACGATTGTCCAGTGGCCCATATTAATACAAATCGAAACGCGTCCGGACCGTCCCGGAAGGCTGCACCAGAATGGTTCAACCGCGGTCGCGGCCCGGGAAAGGGGACGGGACATGAGATAATCGGGCGCCGCCCGAGGCATTTTCCGGTGCTGGCGCGGCTTCTCGCCAGGCATTGCCTGTTGGGGAACGGTAGGGGGCTGGACTGCCTGCACCAGGATGGTGCATTCGATATCGTGACATTGTATGTCTCGTATTGATGCACGGCATATGCTGCCACCTGCCCGACGCCCTGGCAGAGGCGTCTTGCCGCGCCGGCCCGGAAGCGCGGTGCGTGGCTTCGCCCCCCATTTAAACATCACGGAAGACAAGGGAAGACATCATGTTCAGTGCCAAACCATTGCTGGAGATGCCGCGCTGGGAGGCCGCAGCGGTGGCCGCCATCATCGTGGCACTGATGGGCTACGCGATCATCTGGCTGGAATGGGTGCCGCACATGGCCATCCTGACAGCCATGGTCAGCCTGCTCGTGTACGGGCTCTGCCGGGGCGTGCGCTACCGGGCCATGCAGGACTGGATGATCGGTGCGGTCGGGCAGGGCATGGGGGCGCTGTACCTCTTCTTCTTCATCGGGCTGCTGGTCACGGCGCTGATGATCAGCGGTGCCATCCCCACGCTGATGTATTACGGCTTCGGGCTGATCTCGCCGGGCTATTTCTATTTTTCGGCCTTTGCGCTCAGCTCGGTGATCGGCATCTCGCTGGGCAGCAGCCTGACCACCTGTGCCACGGTCGGCATGGCCTTCATGGGCATGGCACACGCCTTTCATGCCGATCTGGCCATGACGGCGGGGGCCATCGTCTCGGGTGCCTTCTTCGGTGACAAGATGTCACCGATCTCGGACACCACGGGCATTTCCGCCTCGATCGTGGGCATCGACCTGTTCGAGCATATCCGCAACATGATGTACACCACGGTGCCCGCCTGGCTGATCAGCGCGGTGGTCTACCTGTGGCTGCTGCCGGCGGTGGCGCCGCATGATCTGAACGGCGTGGTGGCGTTCCGGCAGCAGCTGGAGGGCTCGGGCCTGGTGCATCTGTATTCGCTGCTGCCCTTCGTGCTGCTGCTGGGCATGGCGCTGATGAAGATCGACGCCATCGTGACGCTGATGTCCACGATCTTCCTGGCGCTGGTGCTGACCTACTTACACAGCACGCCGAGCCTGGCCGAGCTGGGGCAGTGGTTCTTCAAAGGGCCCTCGTTCCCCGAGTCCTGGGGCGACATCGCGAAGCTGCTGTCGCGCGGCGGGGTGGAGAGCATGTTCTTCACGCAGACCATCGTGATCCTGGGGCTGAGCTTTGGCGGTCTGCTGTTCGCGCTGGGGGTGATCCCGGCGCTGCTCGACAGCATCCGCAGCTTCCTGACGACGACGGGACGGGCCACGTTCAGCGTGGCGGCCACGGCGGTGGGGGTGAACACGCTGATCGGCGAGCAGTACCTGAGCATCCTGCTGTCGGGCGAGACGTTCAAGCCCGTCTACGAGAAGCTGCACCTGCACCCGCGCAACCTGTCGCGCACGCTGGAGGATGCGGGCACGGTGATCAATCCGCTGGTGCCGTGGAGCGTGTGCGGGGTGTTCATCTTCAACGTGCTGGGGGTACCGGTCTGGCACTATCTGCCGTATGCGATCTTCTGTTACATGAGCCTGGTGCTGACGCTGGTGTTCGGTTGGACGGGGGTGACGCTGTCGCGGGTCGAGCCGAAGCCGTGACGGCGTAACGTCTTTTGTCTGTTGGAAGACGGCTTCGTTGGGGGGGCGCCCCGAGACGAGGTGCCTTCCTCGGCTCATGCTGTCCGCTGACGCTTCCAGAGCGCCTGTGGAGGCACCCCACCCCGAAGCGCTGCGATTGCTGGAGGACGGCTTCGGTGAAGAGCTCCCTGTGACCTCCGAGAATCTCTGAGAGGAATCCACGATGAATATCCCTTTCCTGGCAGCAGCCCTGCTGCTGACTGTGGCCTTTCTGGCGCATCTGTTGGTCGGAACACGCGAGACCCAGAGTCTCTCTCCTGCCGAGGAGAAGCAGACCGAACAGAAGAGACGGAACTGGATACAGGCGCTGTGCGCGTTCCAGCTGGTCAGTGTGGATCTGCTGCTGCTGGCGATTGCCGCCTATCTGCTTGCGGCGACGCAGATACTGGAAGCCAGGCGCGAAATCGCCTGTTTCATGGCGGCCCATCTGGGCACATGGGGCGTGGCCTGGCTGGTGCAGCTCAAGGCGGTCGGGGCAGGCAGCAAGAACTACTATTTGCTGGGCCAATGGATCCTGTTCTTCCTATGCGCCGCCCTGATGGCATGGGGTGCGCAGCAGGTCTGACGCCGGCAGGACACCCAAGGGGCGCCCGCGGGACCGAGGATGGGTGATGGGATCCCCGCCGGCATCAGTGCCCCCAATCCGGACAGAGGCCCGCTTCCGGAACCCGGAAGTCGCCTCACTCCCCGGAAAGCGCTTATGCCTTGGCGCCGTAGCGGCGCTCGACGTAGTTCTCGACGATGGCCTGGAACTCTTCGGCGATGTGGTCGCCCTTCAGGGTCACGGTGCGCTCGCCGTCGATGTAGACCGGCGCCACCGGGGACTCGTCGGCGCCGGGCAGCGAGATGCCGATGTCGGCGTGCTTGGACTCGCCCGGGCCGTTGACGATGCAGCCCATGACGGCCACGTTCATGTTCTCCACGCCCGGATACTGCGTGCTCCAGACCGGCATCTGCTCACGCAGGTAGCGCTGGATGCGGTCGGCCAGTTCCTGGAAGAAGGTGCTGCTGGTGCGGCCGCAGCCCGGGCAGGCCACCACCATGGGGGCGAACGAGCGCAGGCCCAGCGACTGCAGGATCTCCTGGGCGACCACCACTTCCTTGCTGCGGTCGCCGCCCGGTTCGGGCGTGAGCGAGATGCGGATGGTGTCGCCGATGCCCTGCTGCAGCAGCAGCGACAGCGCGGCGGAAGACGCCACGATGCCCTTGCTGCCCATGCCGGCCTCGGTCAGGCCCACATGCAGCGGGTAGTCACAGCGGCGGGCCAGTTCGGTATAGACGGCCACCACGTCCTGCACGTTGGAGACCTTGGCCGACAGCACGATGGCGTCGCCGGGAAGGCCGATGCGTTCGGCCTCCTGGGCGCTTTCGATGGCAGAGGTGACAAGGGCCTCGCGCATGACGGCCTGGGCGTCCCAGGGCTGGGCGCGTGCCGAGTTGGCGTCCATCAGGCGCGCCAGCACGGACTGGTCAAGCGAGCCCCAGTTGACACCGATGCGTACCGGCTTGCCGTGACGGCAGGCAGCCTCGACCATGGCGCGGTAGTTGTCGTCGCGCTTGGCGCTGCTGCCCACGTTGCCCGGGTTGATGCGGTACTTGGACAGTGCCTCGGCACACTCGGGGAAATCGTGCAGCAGCTTGTGGCCGTTGTAGTGGAAGTCGCCCACCAGCGGCACCTTGCAGCCCATGCGATCGAGCTGTTCGCGGATGGCGGGGACTTCGGCTGCGGCGGCCGGGGTATTGACGGTGATGCGGACCAGCTCGGAGCCGGCCTTGGCCAGCGCGCGGGTCTGGATGGCCGTGGCGATGGCCTCGGCGGTGTCGGTGTTGGTCATCGACTGCACGACCACCGGTCCGTCGCTGCCGATCGGGACCTGGTTGTCATCCCAGCGCACCACCACCTGGCGGGTGCGGCGGCGCTGTCCGGGGCCTACCGGCATGGGATCGGGATGGGTGGTCGAGGGCCTTTCTTCGCCTGCGTGTGCAGTCATCTTCCAGTCTGGGTAGCTTCACTCCGAACCTGCCGCACCAGCGGCAGGTGCCTGCTCTGCGGGCGCCCAGCTCCAGGTGACCGGTTCAGTCACCTTGCCGGAGGCGCGACGCACAGAAGGCGATGATTCTACCGGCTTGTCGGCCGACATGAAGCCATCAAGCCACTGGCGGGGCTGCCAGTGCCCGTTGTCCATGCTGCCATACCAGACACCCAGGGCCACCACGGCAGCCAGGCTGGCCATGCCCCAGAACCAGCGGCTGGCGCGGCTGCGGTTGGCGGGCTCGTATTCGGCGCCCATGTCGGCCTGAAGCGCCGCCTCGGAATAACGCAGTCGGACGGTGAGCGGCGCCGGCTCGGCATGGCCACCGATGGTGGCCAGCAGCGGCGTGGCATCCATCTCCAGCACGGCGGCGTAGTTGCGCAGCGCTGCGCGCACGAAGGCGCGGCCGGGCAACTGGTCGAAATGTCCTTCTTCCAGCGCAGCAATCTGCCGCACCTGGAACTTGGTCAGACGGGCCACGTCCAGCCGGCTCCAGCGGCGCGCCTCGCGGGCGGCCTGCAGATCGGCGGGAAGGGTGACACGGGGCAGACCGGCGCTCTCGGGCGCCAGCACGTCGATCCTCGGCTCGGCCGACATGTCACTGCCCGTTCTCGGGATCATGCGGGCCATTGCTGGACGGTGCCCCGCCCTGGTAGGTCTGCGGCTCGTTGTCGCCCCCCTGCTGCCCCAGACGCGTTGCCTCGGGCGACTGCGGGTAGCGCCGGCGCAGCTGATCGATCAGCTGGTGGGCATAGGCCGTGTTGTTGCCCAGACGGGCCACGCGAATGCCCTGCCACAGCGTCTCGGCCGTGGGCTGGTAGGTGGCCAGCAGGCGGTCGGAATAGAACTTGGCGCGATCGTAGGTGCCGCGTTTCAGGTACAGCTCGGCCAGGTTGTACATGGCCACGGCGTTGGACGGATCCACCTTGAACGCGCGCAGCAGATAGCCCTCGGCACCGCTCTCGTCACCCATCTGCATCAGGCAGATGCCGGCGTTGTGCAGCGGCTTGGCAGGCGTGGTGTAGGCGTGATCGGCAGCCGCCACGTCGAAGTAGCGGATGGATTCACGCTGACGGCCCGTCTGGCACAGGTACCAGCCGTAGTTGTTGTTCAGCTCGGGATCCTTCGGCGACAGCTTCAGGCCCTGACGGAAGTTAGCGTCGGCCTTCTCGGAATCGTTCATGGCCGCATAGACCAGACCGCGCATGCCATGAGCGGCTGCGTAGTCCGGGTCGATCCGGATGGCCTGGTCGATTTCCTGCAGCGCCAGCGGCATGTTGCCGCCCTGGTAGTGGTTGACGGCCAGCTCCAGGCGGATGCGGGCGCGACGGCGCTTCTCTTCAGCCGGCGAGACCTGGCTGCTGACCGAGGAGACGCCTTCGGCCGCCGTTCCGCCGGCAGGACGGCCACCGCCCTTGTTGTCGACGGTCTCGGTGGTGACGCATCCTGCCAGACCCAGGCCCAGAGCCAGCACCAGGGCCACCTTGCGACCCGCCAGGGCACGTCGAACGCGCATCGTGGTCATCGTGCGGGCAGCTGCCATGCCCGTTCCGGCCAGGTTGTCGGTTCCGATCGATTGTGCTTGTTGCTTCATGGTCCTATCCGAGAAAAATTTCGTTGCGTCCTGCCGCTGCACCCTGCGTACCTGGCCCAGGCCCTCAAGCCGACCGGCACACGACGCCCGACGCGAACCTTCAGGCGCCGGCCCGACAGCCTGCCCTGACCCGAGCCGCCGTCACGACCGCGTTCAGGCCCGTGCCGGCTGCCCGTTTCCGCCAGACCGCCCGCCCTGACGTGCTGCAGGCCGGTGGAACTGCACCGTGCGCTCGCGCAGCCGCGTGCGGTCGACCACCTCGCCTGCCAGCTGCCCGCAGGCGGCATCGATCTCGTCGCCACGCGTGCGTCGCACCGTGGTGACGATGCCTGCCCTCAGCAGCACGTCACCGAACTGGCGGATGGTCCGGTCGGAAGACCGCGACAGCCCGGAGTTCGGGAACGGGTTGAACGGAATCAGGTTGAACTTGCAGGGTACATCAGCCACCAGCGCCGCCAGTTCCCGGGCATGCGCCACCGAATCGTTGATGTCCTTGAGCATCACGTATTCGAAGGTGATGAAATCCCGCGGCGCCACCTTCAGGTACCGCTGGCAGGCAGCCAGCAATTCCTTCAGAGGATACTTGCGATTGAGCGGCACAAGCTGGTCGCGCAGCGTATCGTTGCTGGCATGCAGCGAAACTGCCAGTGCCACCGGACAGTCTTCCGACAGACGGTCGATCAGCGGCACCACACCGGAGGTGGAAACCGTGACCCGGCGGCGCGAAAGCCCGTAACCGTGGTCGTCCAGCAACGCCCGCAGGGCCGGCAGCAGCGCGTTGTAGTTCAGCAGCGGCTCGCCCATGCCCATGAAGACGATGTTGCTGATGGGGCGCAGCGCGCCGGCATCGTCGACGTCCTCGTCGAGCTGGGCCATGTCGTCGGCGCCACTCCAGCGGGGCTGCGCACCGGGCTGGCGCAAGAGCTGGTTGGCCAGCCAGATCTGACCGAGGATCTCGGCCGTGTTGAGGTTGCGCGAGAAGCCCTGCTTGCCGGTGGAGCAGAAGCTGCAGTTGACCGCACACCCGGCCTGCGAGGACACGCAGAGCGTGCCACGACGGGCTTCGGGGATGAAGACGGCCTCGACGGCATTGCCGGCCCCCACGTCGAAGAGCCACTTGCGCGTGGCATCGGGGGCGGTGTGATCCTTCAGCACCGACGGCGCCTGGATCAGGGCCTTGTCCTGAAGGCGCTCACGGAAGCTGCGGGCCAGATCGGTCATGGCTGACCAGTCGGACACGCCACGCTGGTGCACCCAGCGCATGAGCTGGTGGGCACGGAAGGGCTTTTCACCCATGCCCCCGCAGAAATCCAGGAAGCCCTGGCGATCGAGCCCGAGCAGATTGACGGGCCCGGCAGGCGCCTTGGCAGCGGAAGGCTGCGCAGCCGACGCTGCGGTGCCCTCCCCGGGCGTGAGGGTCACGGCCGGCTGCGCCGGTGTGCCGCCCTCCTGTCCGCCCTGCGGCGAAGCAGAGGGATCCAGGAAGGCGGAAGCGGGTTCCGGGCGGGTTTCCCGCTGGGCCAGGGGGGCTTGCATGCAGTATCTCCTGACATCAGACCCGGACGCCCGCACCTTGCGCGACGCCGGGAGACCGGGTGACCGGATCACCCCGGCAAGGATGAAGCGATGTGCTCAGCGCGAGCAGATCTGCATCGAGGGGAAGAAGAAGGCGATTTCGGTGGCAGCCGTTTCCGGAGCGTCCGAACCGTGCACGGCGTTGGCGTCGATGCTGTCGGCGAAATCGGCACGGATCGAGCCTTTCTCGGCTTTCTTCGGATCGGTGGCGCCCATCAGCTCACGGTTGCGCAGGATGGCGTTCTCGCCTTCCAGCACTTGCACCATCACGGGGCCGGACACCATGAAGGCGACCAGATCCTTGAAGAAGGGGCGCTCCTTGTGGACGGCGTAGAAGGCCTCGGCTTCGGCCTTGGAGAGCTGCATCATGCGGGCAGCCACGACCTTCAGGCCGGCAGACTCGAAACGGGCGAGGATCTGGCCGATGACATTCTTGGCCACGGCATCGGGTTTGATGATCGACAGGGTTCTTTCAACAGCCATGGTGAGCTCCGTTGCGCCAGCGCCGCAGGGCGCAGGCAAATGAGGGTTGTGCGAGGGCACAAATGCCATTCGCGGGTTCAGAACAATCGTTCATTATAGCGGATTGCCAGCCGATGGAAGGTAGTCTGCGCGTGAACACCGGTCGGCTGCACTGGCCGCCGCCCTTGCAGCCAGGCCCGTCCGCCCCCACCTGAGCCTCAATGACGGAAGGTCGCCCCGACGGGCTGGAACGCGCATTCCGTCAACCGAAACAACGGCCCGGACGTCTATAATCCGCAACGGCCCATTGTCCGTCCGTGGCCCCCTTCCCTTTCCGGAGACCATTCAATGGCGATCGACCAAATCTCACCCCAGTACCAGAACACCGCCGTCGGCACCGAGACCCGCAATCGCGTGCTGCGCAACACCTATGGCCTGCTCGCCCTGTCCATGATCCCCACCGTCATCGGTGCCTGGATCGGCGTGGCCACCCGCTTCACCTTCTTCGCGGGCAGCCCGGCCATCAGCTTCATCGCCTTCCTGGCCATTGCCTGGGGGTTCATGTTCGGCATCAGCCGCTACCGCAACAGCAGCGCCGGCATCCTGCTGCTGCTGGGCTTCACCTTCTTCATGGGGCTGATGCTCTCGCGCCTGCTGGGCTTCGTGCTGGGCATGAGCAACGGCGCCTCGCTGGTCATGATGGCCTTCGGCAGCACCGCCGTCATCTTCGGCGCCATGGCCACCATCGCCACCGTCTCCAAGCGTGACTTCTCCGGCATGGGGCGCTGGCTCTTCGTGGGCATGATCGTCATCCTGCTGGCCGCGTTTGCCAACATCTTCCTGCAGATCCCGGCGCTGATGCTCACCATCTCGCTGCTGGCCACGGTCGTCTTCTCGCTGTTCATCCTGTTCGACCTGAACCGGGTCGTCACCGGGGGCGAGACCAACTACGTCATGGCCACGCTGTCGGTCTACATCAACCTGTACAACGTGTTCAGCAACCTGCTGGCCCTCTTCGGGATTGCTGGCGGCAACAACGACTGATCTCTCTCCGCCGGTCTGCCCCTTGGGCAGACCCCCTTCAACCGGCCCCGCACCTGTTGCTGGGCCGGTTTTTTCATGCCTCCAGCAGCGCAATCGACTCCACGTGCGCCGTGTGCGGGAACATGTTGGCCACGCCGGCCATCCGCACCCGCCACTTGCCCTCGTTCACCATCAGGCCCAGGTCGCGTGCCAGCGTGGCCGGGTTGCACGACACATAGACCATCCGGGCCGGGCGCTGCTCGGGCGGCAGTGCCGCCAGCACCCGGGCCACGGCCAGGGCTCCATCACGCGGGGGATCGATCAGCAGTCGGTCCACACGCCCCAGCGCCTGCCAGGCCGCCAGGTCGAACTCGAATAGATTGGCCACGCGGAACTGCACCCCGTCCTTGCCGGGTGGCGCCAGCAAGGCATGGCGGTTGGCCAGCGCATTCTGCCGGCCACGCTCCACCAGCGCCTTCACCCCTTCCACGCCAATGACCTGGCGTGCGCGCGTGGCCAGCGGCAGCGTGAAGTTGCCCAGGCCGCAGAAGAGATCCACCACCCGATGCTCGGGCCGAGGGTCCAGCATCTGCACCGCACGACTCAGCAGCTGGCGGTTGATGCCGGCATTGACCTGGGTGAAATCGGTAGGGCCGAAAGGAATGCGGATGCCGAATTCGGGCAGTTCGTAAGCCAGTGCCGACGTGCCATCGGTGTGCCCTTCGGCGTCGCACAGCAGGCGGGCCGTGTCCGGTCCGCCCGGTTGCTGCCAGATCTCGGCGCCATGCTCGCGGCCAAAGGCGATCAGGCGGTTACGGTCCTTGCCGGTGAGCGGCAGCAGCGTGCGGAACACCAGCGCCAGCGGATGCCGGGGGGGGCGCTGACAGTCGCCCACCGCCACCTCGATCTGCGGCATGCGGTTGCGGATGGACAGCGACTCGACCAGCGCCTTCAGGGACGGCAGCAGCACCGAGACCTGCGCCGGCAGCACCGAACACTCGTCCAGATCGGCCACGTAGCTGGACTTCTTCTCGTGAAAGCCGATCAGCACCCCGCCGCGTGACGGCACGTCGCGCACCGCCAGCCGGGCGCGGAAGCGGTAACCCCAGGTGGGGCCTTCGATGGGCGCCAGCATCTGCGCCGGCCGCACCCGCCCCAGGTGCCAGAGCGTGTCTTCCAGCACCCGCTGCTTGAAGGCCACCTGCGCGCGCAGGTCGGCATGCTGCAGGTTGCAGCCGCCACAGGTGCCGTAGTGCGGGCACCGGGGCGCCACGCGGTTCGGATTGGGCCGGCGGATGGCCGCGATCTCGGCCACGTCGTAGCGCGGCTTGCTGCGCACCAGGCGCGCCTCGATCTCCTCGCCGGGCAGCCCGCCCTGCACGAAGACCACCTTGCCGTCCCGGTGCGCGATGCCCTGCCCATCCAGGTCGACCGACTCGATGTGACAGCGGACCGGCTCGGCCGGGACGGAACTGGCAGACGGTCTGCCAGACGTTTCCAGAAGGGTGTTGCTCAAGGACGATGAAAACCCATGAAGGAGGACATCAACGCTTGGGCAGCACGCCGGCCGGATCCACCGGCTTGCCGCCCTGACGCACCTCGAAGTGCAGCGCGGGCTGGCCATTGCCGGCATCGCCCAGCTCGGCGATCTTCTGACCGCGCGTGACCTGCTGGCCTTCCTTCACCGCCAGGCTGCGGTTGTGGGCATAGACCGACAGCATCTCGTTGCTGTGCTTGATGATGACCAGGTTGCCATAGCCCCTCGGCCCCTGGCCACTGAAGATCACCCGACCATCGGCGGCTGCCAGCACGGCGTCACCCACCTTGCCCGACAGCAGCAACCCCTTGTTGGAGACGCCATCGAAAGGCTGCACCACGCGGCCACCCACCGGCCAGCTGAAGCGCACGCCATCGAAATTGCGGGTGGCTGACGGCACGGGCGGCACCTTGGCGGCCTGCGCATCCTTGCCCGCGTCCTTCGCATCCTTTGCGTCCTTCGCGGCGTCCTTGCCTGCATCCTTGGCCGATGCCACGGCTCCGGCGCCCTTCGCGCCCGCAGCACCGGTCGCGCCCGCGGCGGCGGTGCCCTGAACGCTCAGGCCCGCATTGGAGGGCGCCTGCGCCACCACCGTGGGCTTGGGCGTCCCGTAGGGGCGTTTCATGCCCTGCGGCCCCACCTTCAGGTTGGGATCCTGCGGCGCGCCGAACTTGCCCGGGGCATTGATGGCACCCTGATAGATGGGCGTGACCTCTGCGTCGCCCTCGTCACCCTGCCCCTCGTCGCCGGCCGTGCCGGCATCGGCCACACGGCCCGAATCGGCGGGATGGCCTTCCATGGCGGGCACCACCGGTGCGGGCTGGGGAGCCGTCGCCACCGGCGCCGTTCCCGGACTGGTGCGGTGAACCACCGGCGCAGGCCGCGTGGCCGCACATCCGCCCAGCAGCAAAGCCACGGAAACCCACAGCAACAGGTGCGACTGTTTCTTCAGCGCATCGCTTTTCATGCAGAAAATTCCTCCGTCTTCGCCGCCTACCGGGCAACGCCGGCACGCAGCGGTACGAATCGTACCGGATCCAGAACCGTCAGCGACCATTCGTCCGGGCTTACCCGATCCACCACATGCAGGGTCTGCATGTCGCTGTCGGGTGCCTTGACAGGCGCCACCAGACGCCCGCCCACCGCCATCTGCCGCAGCCAGTCTTTCGAGATCGACTCGCTGGCCGCAGCACTGATCACCACATCATAGGGAGCGCCGGCCGTCACGCCCGCCGTGCCGTCCCCGAAAATCAGACGCAGATTGGGCAGCCGGAACGGGCGCACGTTGACCTTGGCCAGCTCATGCAGCCAGTGTACCCGCTCCACCGACACCACGTCCGCAAACAGCCGGGCCATCACGGTCGCCTGATAGCCGCAGCCGGTGCCGATCTCCAGCGCCCGCAGCTTGCGCACCTCCTGGGGCCGCACCGATTCCGCCAGCAGCCACAGCATCCGCGCCACCGTGGACGGCCGGGAGATGGTCTGGCCGTGCCCGATGGGCAGCGCCACGTCCTCATAGGCCCGGCTGGCCAGCCCCTGCTCGACGAACAGGTGGCGCGGCACCTTCTTCATGGCGCCCAGCACCAGCTCGGAATCGATGCCCTGATGCGCCAGCTGCTCGACCATGCGCAGCCGCGCACGCTCGGAAACCAGACCGTCGCTGTCGGAACGCTGGATCACGCCAACCATTGCCGGGTCTTTTCCAGCTGGGCCGTGGACGTCAGGTCGATCTGCAGCGGGCTGATCGACACCTTGCCCTGCGCCGTGGCGTGGAAGTCCGTGCCTTCCCCGTTGTCCGCCACCGGCCCGGCCTTGCCGATCCAGTAGACCGTCTCGCCGCGCGGGTTCAGCGCCGGGATGACCGGCTCGGTGTGATGCCGCCGTCCCAGCCGCGTCACCTCGTACCCCTTCAGTTCCTCATACGGTACGGACGGAATGTTGACGTTGAGCAGCACCGGCTCCGGCCAGGGATCGGCCAGCTGCCGCACCACCAGCTCGCGCGCCACACGCATCGCCGTGTCCAGATGCGCGTAGCCCTTGTCCACCAGCGAGAAGGCGATGGAGGGCACCCCTAGCAGGTAGCCCTCGGTGGCGGCTGCCACCGTGCCGGAGTAGATGGTGTCGTCGCCCATGTTGGCGCCGTCGTTGATGCCCGAGACCACCAGGTCAGGCGGCCCGTCCAGCAGGCCGGTGACGGCCACGTGCACGCAGTCGGTGGGCGTGCCGTCGACGAAATGGAAGCCGTTGGGTGCCTTGCGCACCGTCAGCGGCCGGCTCAGCGTGAGCGAGTTGGACGCGCCCGAACGGTCGCGCTCCGGCGCGAAGACGACGACTTCTCCCAGATTGGCCAGCGCGCTGGCCAATGCCTCGATGCCCGGCGAAAAATAACCGTCATCATTACTGATCAGTATCCGCATCGGGTCATTCTATCAATGCCCGGCCGCCGGCTGCGCGGCACAGCCCTGCAGCGTCGCATCCTTGCACCGTGCCGGGCAGCCCGGCGAGCGCATACCCCCCGTCCACCCGTGGTTCCTGATGCCCTCGCGCCAGGCCTTGCTTCAGAGTCCGCCGCCCTGGGTGTTGTTCTCGTCCTGCGGCCAGTCGCGGATGTAGGCCTTCAGCATCCTGTTCTCGAAGCTCTGGGCCTCCAGCACCGAACGGGCCACATCATGGAAGGACAGGATGCCCAGCAGCACGCCGTCATCCATCACCGGCACGTAGCGGGCGTGCGACTCCACCATCACCCGACGAAGCTCGTTCACCTCGGTCGACGGCGTCACCACCACCGGGTCGGACACCATCACGTCGGACACACGGATCTCGGCCACCGGCCGGGTGGGGCCACTGCGGTGCTCCAGCTGGCGGCGCGCCAGCATCCGCACCACCTCCCGGAAGGTGAGCATGCCCACCAGCTTGCCGTTTTCCATCACGGCCACCGAGCCGATATCATGCTCGTCCATGGTCAACACGGCGTCGGACAGCATCATGTCGGGGTTGACCGTAAAGAGCGTGGTGCCCTTCAGGCTCAGAATATCGGCGACGATCACGACGATTCTCCTTGTCATTCCTGTTTCCGGCCCCTGCCCGAACCTTGCTGCATCCCCAGGCAAAGGCCAGGCCAGCACTGTAGCAAATTTCCATCGCTCCCCCGGCCTTTGGCAACCCGTCGCGTGCTGCCTTCTGCTCTGGCCGCATGGGTACATGCGCTGAGCCTGCTATCTTCGGGGGTTGGCTTTCCACATCACAAAGCTTCCAGACGCTGCTTCCAGCCACCGCCTCCCGGCACCTTCCTCAACCGCCCTGCCGCTGCCATGCCCCGTTCCCGTCCAGCCCCCATCCCCTCCGATCCGGCCGCCCTGCGCGCCGCCTGCCAGCGCTGGCGCCTGCTGACGGTCGTCCAGGTGGCTGCGCTGATCCTGCTGGGCAGCCTGTGGGAACTGTGGCTGGCCCCGCTGCGTCCGGGCGGCTCGATGCTGGCCCTGAAAGTGGTGCCGCTCGTCTTCGTGCTGCCTGCCCTGTGGCGCGGCTGGGTGCGCGCCTATCAGCTCTGGACCATGCTGATCCTGCTGTACCTGTGTGAAGGCATCGTGCGCGGCATGAGCGACCCGGGCCTCTCGTCCCCCCTGGGATGGATCGAAACCGTGCTGGCCGCCGGCAGCTACGCCACCCTGATGCTCTACGTGCGCAGCTTCCGCGCCTGGGCTTCAGCTCCGTCCGGGCAGCGCTGAGGCAGCCACCCTGGCCGCCTCGGCCTCCACCGCGGCACAGGCTTCGCGCAGCAGGCCGGGATCATTGCGCGACAGCGCCCGGCTCTCGCTCAGCATCCGCCGCCACAGCCGCGCCGCCGGCTGCCCCAGATACAGCCCCAGCACGTGCCGCGCCAGGTGCCGCACCTCCACACCACGCGCTGCGCCCCGTTCCAGATAGCCCACCAGCGCCTCCACCACCGCGGCCCGGGTCAGCGGCTGGGCCGCGTCCGTCACCGGCGCTTCCGCCGCATGCCGGGCCAGCCAGTCATCCACCCCAGCCAGCAGCCAGGGATCATGGTAGGCGCGGCGGCCATACATCGCGCCCACCAGGCGCGTGGCGGGGCTGCCGGCCTCGGTCCCCGCCATCGCATCCACCACGGCCGGCCCTTCGGAAGCTGTTTCCGAATCCGGGCCTGATGCCTCCGTCGGACACACCGCCGCCAGCCCGTGCGCCAGGTCCTGCAGCCCGCCGTTCAGCTCGAAGGCACAATGCGGAAAATCCTGCGCCAGCCGGTGCACCACCTCATAGCGCAGCGGCGGAATCTCGCGGTTCTGCTTCGGGTCCAGCCCGTCCAGCCAGGCATTGCGCGCGTGCACCACAAAGCGGCGGCAGCCGGCCGCGGCCACCACGTCCACGAAGTGATGCACGAACTCGTAGTCCTCGCGCCGGTCGATGCCGATGCGATGCTTGACTGTCACCGGCACCTGCACCACCGCCTGCATCGCCGCCACGCAATCCGCCACCCGCTCGGGCTCGGCCATCAGGCAGGCGCCAAAGGCCCCCTCCCGCACCCGGTCGCTGGGGCAGCCGCAGTTCAGGTTGATCTCGTCGTAGCCATAGGCCTGCCCCTCACGTGCGGCCCGCGCCAGCAGCTGCGGATCATTGCCGCCCAGCTGCAGCACCACCCGGTCGCCCTCCTCGCCCCGCCCCAGCAGATGGTCCAGATCGCCATGCGCAATGGCCTGCGCCGTCACCATCTCGGTATACAACCAGGCCCGCTGCGACAGCAGCCGGTGAAAGCTGCGGCAATGGCGGTCGGTCCAGTCCATCATCGGCGCCACCGAAACGCGGAAACCGGCAGGAAGGACAAGGGCGGGCGTGAAAGACATCAGGACACCAAGGAAGCATAGACAGCATGAATCCGGCGGGTCAACCATCCCCTCAGGCCGGGCTCACCCCCATGCATCAGGGAGCGCGGCCCCGGCACCAGATCCGGGAGCGCGCATTCTAGAGCCTTTCCCCATGAAACGACCCGCTTTCCGACGCCCTTCACGCCCCCGCCCTTGCACATCGCAGGCCTGTGCAAAAGCCATCCATGGCACGGCTCAGACGCTGGTCTCCAGAAAACGGCGCCTGGGCGCAGCCCCCCTCAGCGCAGCTTCAGCCGTCCCGACACCCGGTTCTGGAAGATGCGAGCCAGCGCTAGCAACGCCGTCTTGCGCCAGCCCAGAATCACCTTGTGGTGCATCAGATGCAGCGACATGTACATGTACTTGGCAATGAGCCCCTCGATGAAGAAGTTGCGCCCCGCCAGCATCCGGGGCGCACCCTCGATGAGCGTGATGCGGATGTGGAAATGCTGCTTGGAGCTGGTGGCCACCTGAATCTCGTGGTAGGCCTCCATCAGCTCGGCCGACAGCTCCACCCCCGTGGCGCCGGCCCCCACGATGGACACGTTGAGCTGCTTGCCGGATCAAAGGCCACCAGATCACCCAGCATGAAGCTGAAATGGTTGTTGCGGCTGAGGATGCTGTAGGAAAGCCCTTCCTGCTGCGGGTTGGGCGTGCCAACCGCCACCTCGTGCAGCGTGGGTTTCCAGATGCGGAAGATGAAACGGTCGATGAGCAGCACCCGCTCCAGCCCGATCTTGCACCCGAAGGCGCGCCCCAGCCGTGAAGCCAGCTCCAGCCCCCTTGGAAACATGAAAGGGGACATCTCTGCCTTGGCAGGAGCAGGCATGACGACTTTGGTCTGACACAGAGGCGCCCGGCCTTGCAAAAGGTCTGAAAATTTACTACACTGCCGATTCAGTAAATTTTCGGACCAATTTACCCTTTGGTACGACAAAAACTCCTGCCGCTCCGACTCCCCGGCTCAGTTGCCCGTCGCCACTGGCCACTGGGTCTGCCGGAAATCCACCAACCGGACTTACCTGCCCGCCAAGCACCATGCCCAAGAATCACCTCCCGCCCCAGGATCCGCTCGACCTGCTGGGCATCCACATTGGGCGCATCGACAGCGCCTTGGACCAATGGATGCGCAAGCAGGGCCACAGCTACGCCAGCTTCGCCGTGCTCTACATGCTGGGCACAACCGAAGGCGGGATCTGCACCCAGAAGCAGATCTGCGACGAATGGTCGCTGTCCAAGCAGACCGTCTTCAGCATCTGCAAGGGCCTGATGGAAAAAGGTCTGCTGGAACTGCACGAAAGCAGCCGCGACCGGCGAGAACGCCTGCTGCAGCTCACCCCTGCCGGCATCACTCATGCCGAACCGCTCGTCCGGCGCGCGCGCGCCTTCGGTCAGGCTGTCTTCCAGACCTTCGGCCAGGATCGTGCCGCCCGGCTGCTGGCCGAAATGGATGCACTCAGCACCGTCATGGAAACCACCCTCGCCACAGAAAACACCCCGGGAGATCTCTCGTAATGTGGAAGATGCTCAAACACATCGGCAGGACCCACCGGCGCAAGCTGGCGGCCACCTTCGGCCTGGTGGGCCTGGAGAACCTGCTGCTGCTCGTCTATCCCACCTTCGGCGGCATGGCCATCAATGCCGTAGCGGACGGCAACGTCTGGCTGGCACTGCTCTACGCCCTTATAGTGTTGCTGATGTGGGTGGTGGGCGCCCTGCGCCGCAGCATGGACACCCGCACCTTCACGCGCATCTACACCGAGATCGCCGTGCCGGTGGTGCTGGATCAGCGGCAGACACCGCACTCGGCCATCACGGCCCGCGTGGCACTGTCGCGCGAATTCGTCAGCTTCTTCGAGGAACACCTGCCCATTGCCACCACCTCGCTCGTCTCCGTCTTTGGCGCCTGCATCATGCTGCTGGTGCTGGAATTCTGGGTGGGCATGGCCGCCGTCATCGTGCTGCTCGTCTTCCTGTGGCTGCTGCCGCACTTTGCCAGCATCAGCGACAGCCTGTACCTGCGGCTCAACAACCACCTGGAAAAGGACAACCACTTCATCCGCGACGGCTCCGAATCCCTGCTCTGGAAGCACTACTACCTGGTGGGCCGCCTGCGCGTGCTGATCTCCTACCGTGAAGCCTTCGGCTACCTGGCCGTCGGCATCGCCATGAGCCTGCTGTTCGGCCTGGCCTTCACACTGATGGCCCTGCGCGGCTACGGCAGCGCCGGCCATGTCTACAGCATCACCACCTACCTGTGGATGTTTGCGATGAGTCTGGACGACGTGCCGCGGCTGGTGGAGCAGTACTCCAACCTGAAGGACATCGGCCGACGGGTGGACCTGACGCAGCCTGCCTGATGCAGCCCTGCACGTCCCGAACGTCATTCCATCTCTCGACCCCGTGCCGGGCCCTGTCCGGCACGAAGGCTCCGCCGGTTCCACAGCACCAGGCACCGCCCTCTCCGCCGTTCACGTTACCATCCCCGGCAATCCGTCCCAACGTTCCCTGTCCACCATGAGCCGAGCCCGCCGCACCGAAACCCTCAACGCCGAATTCGTCGATGGCTATGCCCAGGGCTGGTGCTTCGGCGTGCACGAGGCCTTCCGTGCGCCGCTGGACATCAGCCTGGACACGCGCATGGACCGCGCCGCCAACCAGGAACTGGCCGAGCGCCTGGGCCGCAAGCCCACGGCCGCCGAACGCATCACCCGCACCGTCTACACGCAGGGCAACCCGCCCGCCTACGCCTTCTCGCGCGGGCAGCTGATGCACGAACCCGCCATCGTCCACACCCTGGCGTGGCAGGAAGCCCTGCCCCGGCTGCGCCGCTCGGTCATGGTGCTGGACGCCCAGCCTGATGCCGGCGCCCTGCCCGAGGCGCTGGAAGAAGCCACCCAGACGGACGAAGCCCTGGATGACGACCCCCCGTCAACCCCGGACGATGGCGCCGATACGGCCTCTGCCACCGCCTCCGGCTGGGTCGACATCGAGCTGTACCACTACGACCAGGGCCGCATCAGCCGGCGTGAACGCCACCGCCTGAGCCAGGCGGGCTTCGTGCAGCTGCTGAAGGACGGGGTGCTGCCGGAAGGCCTGCCCCCTCAGGCATGATGAACATTCAGGATGCCTGACCCCATGCGCCCTTCCGCCATTCTGGAGGCCAATCGGGCTGCCGTGCGCGAAGCGGTGAGCCGCTACCGGCTCACCAACCCGCGCATCTTCGGCTCGGTGCTGCACGGCACCGACAAGGAAGGCGGCGACATCGACATCCTCGTCGACAAGCTTCCCGGAGCGACCCTGTTCGACCTGGGCGGCCTGCTCGAAGAGCTGCAAGCCATCCTCGGCACCGACATCGATCTGCTGACGCCCGGCGACCTGCCGAAGAAGTTCCGGGACAAGGTCATCGCGGAAGCGAAGCCCATTTGATCCCCAATTTTGCGTTGCCGCAGATGCTGCCGGGTACGGTGCTGTCGTGGATAGGGGGAGGGATATCGGATCCAGGGGAGAGCAACGCGGTGCAGAATGTGCGGAGTCAGATGGCGGCATCACCGCAATCGGGGGTCTTCAACCCCTTGCGTAGACGGAAAAAGGAAGAATCGCTGAAGGGGCCAGCGAGCAAGAAAGCTGGCAACGTGAACAGCAAGGGCAACCAGACCCTGCAGGGTGGTCAGGGGACTGCGCCGGGGAGCAATCAGAAATCAACCATATGAAACAATGTGCCCCGGCCTGCACAACGTGCAGCCGGGGCAATGATTGAGTTAAAGAGCCTATTCAGCTCATCAGGGCGTCACGAATGAACCGGCTCGTCCTAGGCGCACCATTCATGAACTCCGCGTTCCGATGGATCTCGCCATGGAGAGTTCCGTCCTTCAGGCTTTCTGCCGTCTCTCGCAGATAGAGTTCCTTGAATGTGCGCAAGATGGCCTTCCTAGCCTCCGGATGCTCTCTGGTCAGAATTTCAATCGTACCAAGGTAGGCATTACAAAGAAGGACTTGGCGATTAAATTTCTCCATCTCCACCCGAGCCTGCACCTGCTGCTGCAGATCCTCAATCATCTGCTGTTGCTGCTCGATGACCTGGTTGGCCTGCCTGACGGCCTGGTTCCATCCTGCGTTGCGGCCTTGCTGGTATCCCTCGTCCCTGCCCAGGTTGCGGCCACGGGCGACGTAGACCTCGGGGGCCAGTTCCCAGGGATTTTGTTGTTGAGGGACGGGGCGTCCGGGAAACATGATGGGACTCCTTGAGCCTTGAAACCTGCGATTGAGGCTACAGAACACGTTCAGCCGTGTCAATCCCCGAGGGGAAATGGGTTGTGTGCCCTGAAATAACGGCAGGATAAACTTAATATTCTCTCATGAGCTGCCGGCCTAGAATTGTTAAACAATGTTAAATAACACTTCAACCCGCTAGCTCTCGTCCTCCACCAGCAGTGCCAACAAGACCCACTGACACCGATCCGTGATGATAACAATGGACGCCCTACCCGAATCAGTCTCCCAATAACCGGGCAATCTGTCCTTGCTCGGAAATCAGCTTCACGGCCTTTCTATCGAACGACACAAAGGTTTCACCTCCAAGCCAGAATCCTTCGTATGCCATGATGCCGTCCGCGAAGTCACCACCTGCCTCAAGGATGGCCAGACCGGCCTCCACGGCAGAGCGGTTCATGACGACATTCTCGGCAGCCAGCAAATCTCGCAATGTGGTGGCCACCTCATCCTTCGAGAGCTTTGCTGCGCGACGAAGCACCCAGACCAGCTCGCACAGACAGGGCAATGACACGGCAATGACTGAAGCCTGCCTCAGCAACTGGCTGGCCAGCCGTCCCTGGTGCTCATCATCCTGAAGAACCGCGCGGACCAGAACGTTCGTATCGACCGCGATCTTCACGCTTTCTCACCCGCCCAGCCTGCAGCCGCAACCTCATTCATTTCCTCGATACTGATGGGCTTGCTGACCTTGCCGGCATGCCGGCCAATGAAGTCATTGATTGACCCGGTCGGCCGCGCTGCCCTGATCCGGATCTCGCCCCCCGGCATCTTGTCGAACTCGATCCGCTCGCCGGGCCTGACCCCCAGATGCTGCAGCAGATCCCCCTCGAGCGTGACCTCTCCTTTCATCGTGACCGCGAGAGACGACATGCTCCCTCCTTCCGTTTCCGGCTTCATCCCATCGTACAACTATAACTTGCCTCAGTCCCCCTGCCCCTCATCCTCCACCGGCGGGGCCGATGACACCCGTCGCACCGGCCCGGCAAAGGTGGGCGGCAGACCGTCCTCGCCGGCGGCGCGCCGCCGGAACAGCGCCGCACGCGCCAGCAGCACCACCGTCACGGGCACCGTGATGGCCATGAACACCACCACCAGCCAGGCCCGCAGCATCAGCGTCTGGTAGGTGAACGAAAAGCACAGCACCAGCGCCGCGGCCACGCACCACAGTGCCAGCGTGGAGCCCAGCGCCAGCGGGTGCAGCCGCGTGAAGAACTCACGGATGCGCACCAGCCCCAGCGCCCCGGTGAACGACAGCAGGCCGCTGATGATCAGCAGCACCCCGATCAGCACGTCAGCCCACACCGGCAGCGCACCGCCGAACATCGGGATCTGGGTGCTCATTCGATCACCTCGCCGCGCAGAAGGAACTTGGCAATGGCCGATGACGACACGAAGCCGAACATCGACATCAGCAGCGCCGACTCGAAGTAGGCATCCGACGCGTAGATGATGCCGCCGGCCAGCACCATCAGCATGCCGTTCACGTACATGTAGTCCAGCGCCATCACCCGATCCTGCGCCGTGGGGCCGGCAAACAGCCGGAACATGGCGATGGCCATGGCCGCCAGAAAGCAGCCCAGGGCAAAATGCACGGTACCCGACAGCCACAGGCTCATTCGAAGATCTCCATCAGGAGCACCTCATAGCGTTCCTTGTACCAGGCCGCAAAGTCCTGACCCTCCGGAACGTGAAAGACATGGAACAGCAGCCGGCTGCGGTCCATCGACAGCTCGCTCCAGACCGTGCCGGGCACGATGGCGGCAATGGCCGACAGCGCCGCCAGCGCGGCGGGCGTCCGCAGCTGCAGCGGAATCACCACCCACTGCGTGCGCGGCGGATGGCTGCGGAAGAACCACACATGCCAGGCCACCTCGAAATTGGAGCGGATCACGTCCACGAACACCCGGCCGATGAGCAGAAGCACCTTGCCGGGCCGGCGCATGCGCACCCGCGTGGGCCGCAGCGTCTGGGTCATCAGCGGCACCATGATGGCCACCAGCGCCCCCAGCATCACGGTACCCGGGTCGACCGACCCCTGCAGCATCACCCACAGCGCCAGCAGTGACAGCGACAGGAGCGGAGCCGGAAGCAGCTTCATGGCGTGTCCTCCCCATCATCCTTCAGAAGCGGAATGCCCTGGCGCAGGATGCGCCGCGTGACCGACGGCGGCGGCAGCGGCCGCACACCCTGCACCGCCTGCACGTAGCCGTGCGGGTCCTTCAGCTCGCTGGCGGCAGCCTGCAGGTAGCGTGCCAGCGGCTCGGCACGGAAGCTGATCAGAAGGCACAGCGTCAGCAACAGGCCGATGGGCAGGCACTCCAGCACCTTGAGCTGCGCGGCCGGCCGGTCGCGCGGCGTCCAGAACATGCGGATGCCCGTGCGCGAGAGCGCCACCAGCGCCGCAAAGCCGGACATGATCACCAGCGCCAGCATAACCCACGCGGCCGTGCTGACCGGTTCCTGCAGGGCGCTGCCCGCTTCCTCGGTGGACAGCAGCCCCGAGAGCATCATGAACTTGCCGATGAAGCCCGACAGCGGCGGCGTGCCGGTCAGCAGCAGCGTGCAGGCCAGGAACGAGAAGCCCAGGAAGGCGGTGGAGGCCGGAATGACGCGCCCGGTGAGCGCCTCCTGCTGTTCGTCCAGGTTGGTGTCGCGCGGCGGCTCGATCTCGTCCAGGAAGAACGGCACCGGGTCGGCATCGTCGGGATTCGGAAACTCGCTCTCCAGCAGCCGGCTGCGGTCGATCAGCTCGATGAGCAGGAACATCGCCCCGGCAGCCATGGTGGAGCTGAGCAGGTAATACAGCGCGCCGCCCGTGACGGTGGGCTGATTGAAGCCGATGGCAGCCAGCAGCGTGCCGGAGGTGACCATCACGCCAAAGCCGGTGACACGCCCCAGCTGGCGTGCCTGCAAAAGCCCCAGCAGGCCGAAGGCCACCGTGGCCAGGCCGCCGGCCACCAGCCAGTCGGCCCCCCAGCGCAGCGTGCCCTCCTCGCCCGAGAAGCCCAGCGACCACAGCCGCAGGATGGCGTAGATGCCCACCTTGGTCATGATGGAAAAGAGCGCCGCCACCGGTGCGCCCGCTGCCGAATAGGCCGGCACCAGCCAGAAGCCCATCGGCCAGACGGCCGCCTTGGTGAGAAAGGCCATGCCCAGGATGGCCACACCGGCATGCAGCATGGCCTGGTCCTGCGCCGCCACCTCGGGAATGCGCACGGCCAGGTCAGCCATGTTCAGCGTGCCCGTGACGCCATACAGCATGGCCGCGCCCACCAGGAAGAAGGACGAAGCCACCAGGTTGATGGCGATGTAGTGCAGCCCCGCCCCCACCCGCTGGCGTCCGGGCCCATGCAGCAGCAGGCCGTAGGAGGCCGCCAGCAGCACCTCGAAGAACACGAACAGGTTGAAGAGGTCGCCCGTGAGGAAGGCGCCGTTCAGGCCCATCAGCTGGATCTGGAAGAGCGGATGGAAATGCACGCCGATCCGGTCCCAGCGGGCCACGGCAAAGATGAGGGCCGCCGTGGCCATGACCGAGGTGAGCAGCAGCATGGCCGACGACAGCCTGTCCAGCACCAGCACGATGCCGAACGGCGTGGGCCAGTTGGCCGGCAGATAGATGCCCAGCGTGCCGATGGACCCCGGCGTCTGCCCCGGCGAGGCCGGAGCAGCGCCGTGGTGCACCGACCAGGCCAGCAGGATGGACAGCGCCAGCCCCACCAGGCATGAACCCACGTTCAGCCCGGCCAGGGTCTCGCGCCGCTGCTCGCCCAGCGCCAGCATCAGCGCGGCCGTCAGCACCGGCAGCAGCACCGGGGCGATGATCAGATGGGGCGACATCACGCCGATCATGCGTGTCTCCCTGCGGGCAGCGGCCGCGCGACCGGACTCGTGCGTTTCGTCTGCGTCATCGTGCTCACCATTCCACGTCCGGGTTGCCGTCCACGTGGTCGGTGTCGGACAGCCCGCGCGAGGCCAGCATCACCACCAGGTACATGGCCGTCATGGCAAAGCCGATGACGATGGCCGTCAGCACCAGTGACTGGGGCATCGGGTCGGCGTAGTTGTCGAGGCTGGGCGCCACGTCCGGCAGCAGCACCGGCGCACTATCGACCTTCAGCCGGCCCATGCTGAAGATGAACAGGTTGACCGCATACGAGATGAGCGACAGCCCCATGATCACCTGGAAGGTACGGG
>ERZ772967.258-NODE-258-length-45638-cov-4.370094_pt1 | contig 45638 bp, 36 predicted proteins | sample MGYA00511677_ERZ772967 | MGnify/ENA primary metagenome ERZ772967 (study PRJEB29015, sample SAMEA2737931) | human oral metagenome | biome: human oral; feature: human-associated habitat; material: dental | place: China | collected 2146 ...
AAAAAAATGCGGGAGAGCTCGAGCTCTCCCGCATTTTTTTGTCGGTTCAATCTTTTCCGGACGATCATCATCCGCCGAAATTATCGAACCTTAAATTCTCAGGCGGCACGCCGAGGCTGTCGAGCAATCCTTCGACGGCTTTCGACATCGGGCCGGGACCACACATATAATATTCGATATCTTCGGGCGCTTCATGATCTTTCAGATACGTCTCGTACATCACGTTATGCACGAATCCGGCGGTATACTTCACTCCGGCCGCATCGGCTGCGGGATCGGGACGGTCGAGCGCCAGATGGAACGAGAAGTTCGGATATTCTTTCTCAATGGCGAGGAAGTCTTCCAGATAAAATACTTCGTTCAACGCACGGGCGCCGTAGAAGTAAGACATCTTCCGGTCTCTCGTATGTAACGTTTTCGTCATATACATAATCTGCGAGCGAAGCGGGGCCATACCGGCGCCACCGCCCACCCAGATCATCTCGTTCTTCGAGTCGAGATTCGGGTGGAAATCGCCGTAGGGACCGCTCATCGTCACTTTGTCGCCCGGCTTGAGCATGAAGATATAGGATGAGGCAATACCCGACGGCACATTCTGGAATCCTACCTGCGGTTTCGGCTTGAACGGCGGTGTAGCAATACGCACCGTCAACATAAAACGATCGCCCTCGGCCGGATAGTTGGCCATCGAGTAGGCGCGGATCGTTGGCTCGTCGTTATGGCATTTGAGCGTGAACAGGCCGAACTGTTCCCATGCCGGCAGATATTCCGCTCCGATCGATTCTTTATCAATATCTACATTGTAATCCATCGAATATTTCGGGATATTGATCTGTGCATACGACCCCGGAATGAAGTCCATGTGTTCGCCCGGAGGGAGCGCCACGATAAATTCCTTGATAAACGTGGCCACGTTTTTATTCGAAACGACGGTACATTCATATTCTTTCACGCCGAACACTTCGTCGGGTACCTGAACCGTCATGTCGTTTTTCACTTTTGTCTGACATGCCAGACGCCAATGATCCTTGATTTGTTTACGGGTGAAGAAGACTTTTTCCGTCGGCAGAATATCTCCTCCTCCTTCAGGCACCTGTGCACGGCATTGGCCGCATTTGCCGCCACCGCCGCATGCCGACGAAAGGAAGATATTCCCGCTCTGCAACGCGCCGAGCAGTGTACCGCCAATCGGCGTTTCGATTTCTTTTTCTCCGTTTACCGTCATCTTTACATTGCCCGACGGCACAAGCTTGGCTTTCGCAGCCAGCAGCAGCACGACCAGCAGCAGCACGATGATCAGAAAGACTACCACACTCGTCCCGACGGTCAGTCCTGAGATTTCCAATAAAACCATTTTTTATACTGTTTATGCGTTAATACTCAAATTTTGAATCCCGAGAAGCACATGAAAGCAATTCCCATCAGACCGGTCAGAATAAACGTGATCCCTAATCCGCGAAGAGGCTTCGGTACATCCGAATAGGCCAGCTTCTCACGGATAGCCGCCATACCGACGATAGCCAGCAACCAGCCTATACCCGATCCGAAGCCGTAGACCGTAGCCACGCCGACGTTGGCGAACGCACGTTGTTGCATGAACAGCGAACCGCCCATGATGGCGCAGTTTACTGCAATCAACGGCAAAAAGATTCCCAGCGAAGCATAGAGGGAAGGGGCGTATTTCTCAACAATCATTTCGACGAGCTGCACAAACGAGGCAATCACGGCAATGAAGAGGATAAACGAGAGGAAACTCAAGTTTACATCCTGAAAGCCTTCGCCGAGCCAACTCAACGCACCTTCTTTCAAGACGTAGTTCTCGAGCATATAGTTGATCGGAAGGGTGCAGACAAGCACAAACGTAACCGCCAGTCCCAAACCCAGCGCCGTTTTCACGTTTTTCGACACCGCAAGGTACGAACACATACCGAGATAGTATGCGAAGACCATGTTATCGACAAAAATCGAACGGATAAAGGTACTTAATATATTTTCCATAATTTATTACGTTGTTTCAAGAGTTAATTTTCTTCCTGCAAATCTTTGTTGCGCGAACGATGAATCCAGATGATCAGTGCACAAAGAATAAGTGCCATCGGCGGCATAATCATCAAACCGTTATTTACGTAACCCAGGTCGTAGAAGGCCTGCGGAATGACCTGATATCCAAGCAAAGTGCCCGATCCGAACAATTCGCGGAAGAAAGCAACCGCAATAAGGATAATACCATAGCCAACCCCGTTTCCGACTCCGTCGAGGAACGATTCCCACGGCCGGTTACCGAGCGCAAAGGCTTCGAGACGTCCCATCAGGATACAGTTTGTAATAATCAGTCCCACATAAACAGAAAGCTGTTTGCTCACGTCGTAAGCAAAGGCTTTCAGCACCTCATTGACGATCGTTACCAGAGCCGCCACCACCACGAGCTGGATAATGATACGGATACGGTTCGGGATTGTTTTACGCAGCAACGAAATAATCACATTCGCAAAAGCTACCACGGCGATTACCGAGAGCGTCATTACGATGGCCGGTTGCAGCTTCACGGTCACCGCCAGAGCAGAGCAGATACCAAGCATCTGCACGATTACCGGATTGTTTTTGTTTACCGGATTGAATAAAATCTCTTTATTTTTTGTTGATAATCCCATAGCTTACTGTTTTTGTGTCGTTAAAAATTGGGCATAGCTGCCGATACTTGTCCGAAGCATCGCGTTGACGCCGTTACTCGTGATCGTTCCACCCGAGATCCCGTCTACATAATCCTGTCCTTCGGCTTTGTTTCCGCTTTTCACGACGGCAATCGATTTGAACACTCCGTCGCGGAAGAGCTGCTTCCCCGGAAACTGTCCGGAGAACGCTTTTGACGTAATCTCTGCTCCTAATCCGGGCGTCTCGCTGGCGTGGCTGAAATCGGCGCCGAAGACCGTATTGCAATCATCGTTGACCGAAAGATAGCCCCACACCGGCCCCCAGAGGCCTGCGCCGTACATGGCCAGAATATATTTCGTCTGTCCGTCGATTGTTGCCACAAAAACCGGATAGACCCCACGCGCAAAGGCTTTCTCTACCTCTTCGCCAAAGGCGTCACCGTCGGTACGTTGTCCGTCGGCATCGACGAGGAACGCTTCTTTGATCAGTTCGTTATATTTGGCTTCGACCTCGCCGGCCGGGACCGAAACGTTGACGGCACGCAAAATCTGTTGCCGTTTATCATTGGCTTCGTTGGCCTTCTGGGTCGAACGTAATGCTTGCGAAGTAAAGGCCAGCAGAAGTGCGACGAAAACGACCATCACGGCCGCATACAGCACCGTATAAGTGTTGCTGTTCGTATTCAGCCCGGCTTTGCTCTTTTTTTCTTTTTCCATTCTCTTCTCCTCCTTCATTTAGCGATTGGTTTAACACGGTTGTTGCGACGTTTGATGTTCGCATCCACCACATAGTAATCGATCAGCGGTGCGAAGATATTCATCATCAGGATCGCGAGCATCATCCCTTCGGGATATCCGGGGTTGAGCACACGGATGCAGATGGCCAGAAAGCCGATCAGAAGTCCGTAGATCCATTTGCCTTTTTCCGTACGTGCGGAGGTCACAGGGTCGGTGGCCATAAATACGGCACCGAAGCAGAAGCCTCCCAATGCGAGATGCTCATACCACGGCATATTCGCCATGGCATTGCCTTCTATCCCGAAAGCATTGAACATAAGTGCGGTCAATGCGCCGCCGACAAAGACGGAAAACATTGTTTTCCAGCTTGCAATTCCCGTCCATATCAGCAGGATGGCGCCCAGCCCGATAGCGATGACGCTTGTTTCGCCGATCGATCCCGGAATCAGTCCGGTGATCATATCCATCGAGAACGCGGGATAGCCTGTGGAGCTTGTGGCCGTCGAGGCGATGCCCAGCGGTGTGGCGCCCGAGAAACCGTCGACAACGGTGCCGGCGCCGAGACCGAACATATCGGCCGTTCGGATGAACACCTTGTCGCCCGACATGGCTGCCGGATAAGCAAAGAAGAGGAACGCACGCGTCACGAGCGCTACATTGAAGATGTTATATCCTGTTCCGCCGAATACTTCCTTGGCGAAGATCACGGCAAATGCCGTGGCCACGGCGATCATCCACAGCGGAGTGTCGATCGGTACAATCATCGGGATCAGCATCCCCGAAACGAGAAATCCTTCCTGAATTTCTTCTTTCTTCCACTGGGCTACGGCAAATTCGATACCCAGCCCCACGACGTATGAAACGATGAGTTTCGGAAGTACGGCCAGAAAACCGAAGAGGAACGCAGACCACAAGTCCTGTACGGCTCCGATGGCCAGGTTATGTTGGTAGCCCACATTATACATTCCGAAGAGCAACGCCGGTATCAGTGCAATGACCACCACGGTCATGGTACGTTTCGAGTCGATGCTGTCGTGAATGTGTACGCCCGACCGGGAGGTTGCGTTGGGGACAAACAGGAACGTTTCGAATCCGTCGAATACGGATTGAAACATCGACAGTTTGCCTCCTTCCTCAAAAGCCGGTTTAATCTTGTTGAGATAATTCCTTAACGCTTTCACTTTTATTTATTTGTTTATGATTAATATCAATAGTTCGTTTGTTTAGCCCGCGATAGCCGGCGAATCATGACTTGCGCAGTTTGCGATCGGCGGAAGGGTTTACCGCAACCGGATGCCGCGAAAGGCTCACTTTTCAGCTTGTACCGTCGGGGTAGCAACTTTTTTCTCGATTAATTCATTTCTTTATAAAGCATGTCGAGTCCGTTGCGGACGATTTTCTGAATCTCGATTTTCGACGTATCGACAAATTCGCAGAGCGCAAAATCTTCGGGTGCGATTTCGTAGATACCGAGGCTTTCCATCTTATCGATATCGTAAGCGATGATGGCCTTGAGCAGGTATTCGGGATAGATATCCATCGGGAAAACCTTGTCGTATTCGTTCGACATGATCATGGCCCGCCTGCCGCCTTTGATTCGTGCATCGAGGCTGTACTCTTTCTTGTTTCCAAGCAGCCACGAGAAATAGCTGTGCGACATGCTGAACTTTCCGAAGCCCGGCATAGCCCATCCTATGAACTCATTCACGTCGTCGCCTTCGGGGATGGCGGTGATTTGCGTATCGTATGCGCCGAGAAAACCGTCAGTCGTCACCTTCGTACCGGTCAGTACGTTTCCGCTGATCACGCGTACATGTCCGTCTGCGATCCGTCCGTCTGTCAGGCTGTTGATCCGGCATCCGGCAATTACTTTGGTATAGCCGCGTTCGTTCATCTCCGAGCCGGTCAGCGCGATGGTGCGTGTAAAGTCCATTTTCTTTTCTTTGAACAGGCGGCCGATCGTCAGCACGTCTGCTGCACGAAGCGTCCAAACGGTTTCGCCTTTATTGACGGGTTTGAGATGGTTGATCATTACCCCGACGTTGCCTGCCGGATGCGGACCGAAAAGTTCCACGACTTCAACGCCCTTCATGCTGCGTAGCGGTGAGCCGGGTTTCACACCGAGGTAAACGGTGCCCTGCGTAAGTTTCGTCAGCGCCTGCAGACCGGTTTGGAGTAAGTCTTCCTCGCCTTGGACGATAAAATCGAAATCCGGTGCCAGCGGCGCCGTATCGTAAGCCGTGACGAAAATGTCGCGCGGGGTATCCGAAGGGATAGCCACCCGGTCGTATGGCCGCTGTTTGATGCAGGGCCACAAACCTGTTTCGAGCAGAAGAGCTTTTAATCCCTCAACGTTGTACGATGTCAGGTCTTTGATGTCGAATGTTTCAAATTTGTTCTGTGCATCGGGGCGCACGATAATGCTCAGCACTTTGCGTTTTTCGCCGCGGTTGACTGCCGTCACCTCGCCGCTCACCGGCGATACGAACTTGATCTCCGGATAGACTTTGTCCATCATCAGCGGCGAACCGGCCTTGACCTTATCGCCTGTGCGAACAAGCACCTTGGGTACGATGCCGACGTAGTTGTCGGGCACAATCGCGTAGCTGTCGGCAGCCTCGGCATGGACATACTCCAACGGCGCCTTGCCTTTGAGGTTTATGTTCAGGCCTTTTTTGATTTTAACCACATTTGCCATGTTTCTTATATGTATTTTTGATTCTGATTTTTCGCGCAAAAGTATATACTTTTTCGATGTTTTAAAACAGAACCTTGACAAATTACGGAAAAAATTCTCCAATATGTGCGGAGGCACTAAAAAATACGTTCGCAACCTCGCGACAGCTTCCCCAAGTGCTTCGGCATGCTTTCGCAACTTTGCGATACCTTCGCCGGGTACTTTCCTGTCTTTTCGCTACGTTGCAACTACTTATCGTCGGATCATTTTTCTTCTTAACCCCACATTCCGGCATAAATTGTTGCAAGAATGCTAACAACCATTAACAATTGACGGTTATACACAGGCGTTTTCCGATGTTTACGCGATGTGTGGAGAGAGCAATCCCTCGATTTGTTCTACCTTTGTCTGCAAAAATGTAAGAATGTACAAGGTGATTTTTGCAACAGCCGTTTTCCTGTTCCTGCTTCCGCAATGTACGGATTCGCAGACAAAACGGATTCGCATGCAGCCGTTTCAGGTGATGTTTTATAATGTGGAGAATTTGTTCGACACGGCAGATGATCCGGTCACGAACGATAATGAATACCTGCCGGATGGTGTACGGAAATGGACGCCGAAACGTTATTATGAGCGTTTGCGGCAGACAGCCAAAGTCATCACGGCCGTGGGTAAATGGGATATGCCCGCACTCGTAGGACTTTGTGAGGTGGAAAACGACACCGTGCTGACCCATCTGCTGCATCGTACACCTCTGAAGGAGCATCGCTATCGTTACTGCATCACCCGGGGGAATGACCCGCGCGGTATCAACAACGCTTTGCTCTATCGGAACGAACGGTTTAAGTTGCTCGGTCAACGTTCGATACGGATCCGTTTTACACGCAAAGGAAAACGTTCGCGGGATATTCTGCATGCATGGGGACGGGTGGTTACGGGCGATACGCTCGATGTGTTGGTATGCCATTTCCCTTCGCGCTCGGCCGGTAAGAAGAAGACAGAGCCCGACAGAATCGATGCCGCGCTGTGTGTGCGTCGACTGTGCGACTCGCTTTATAGCGTAAGACGCTGCACGCATATCATCGTAATGGGCGACTTCAACGATACGCCGGCCGACGAGAGTATCGCCGTCATGACGCACGCCGCCAAGCCCGAACACCGACTGACGAATCTCTTTGCCGACAAGGAAACGCTGAACTTTGCCGGAAGCCATAAATTTAACGGCGAGTGGTCTCAGCTCGATCAGATGCTCGTCAGCCTGCCATGGAAGGCGCGTCTGAAAGAAGGCGGAACGCAAATATTCGCCCCGTCGTTTCTGTTGACCGACGACAAACGACATAACGATAAGCGGCCGCGCCGAACGTATCAGGGGTACACGTACAAAGGCGGATTCAGCGACCATCTGCCCATCGTGGCGGAGTTTTTCTTATCTTTGCCCCAATAACTTTTTTATAGAAGAGCAATAGAGTAGGACGATGAATAAATGGAAGAAAATGCTGCTCGTCTGTCTGGGTCTCACAGGGCTTACCGTTTCGGCGCAGACGTTTCGCAGCCCTGTCGACATCCCGATACTGCTGAGCGGGAATTTCGGAGAATTGCGCAATAATCACTTTCATTCGGGGATTGATTTCAAGACGCAGGGTGTCGAAGGAAAAAATATTCGCGCCGTAAAAGACGGGTATGTCTCCCGCATCCTCGTGTCGCCGTGGGGATACGGACATGCGCTTTATGTGAAGCATCCGGACAGTACGATGTCGGTCTACGGTCATCTGCGTAACTTTGCCGGCCATATCGCAACGTATGTCAAAGAACAGCAATACGCACAGGAGCGTTTCTCCGTCGATTTGTCGCCCGAACCGTCGCAGTTTCCGGTCAAGGCCGGCGAGTTGATAGCCCTGAGCGGCAACACGGGCAGCTCGGGCGGGCCTCACCTGCATTTCGAAATACGTGATCTGCGCACAGGCGAGCCGGTCGATCCGATCGTGTATTACAAGGACAAAATCAAAGATACGCGGCCTCCGAAGGTACGTTCCGTGATGATCTGCCCCGTCGGAGGACAGGGCGTCGTCAACGGGTCTCAACAAAAGCAGCGTATTAAGGTTGTCACTGCGAAAGACGGCCGGCAGTCGGTGACGGGTAAAACGGAAGCGTGGGGAAAGATCGGTTTCAGTATCCATATCGACGACTATATGAACGGCACGAGCAACGTGTACGGTGTAAAGGAAATCACAATGCGAGTTGACGGCAAAGAAATGTTTCACAGCTATCAGGGCCGTTTTTCGTTCGATGAGACGCGTTACCTCAATGCGTGGGTCGACTTTGCCGAGTGGCGCGGAAAAAAATCGTTTTATACGAAAACGTTTGTCGAGCCGGGTAACCGCCTGCGGTTTATGACCAGTAAGAACCGCGGCTATCTGACCGTCGACGAAGCAAGGACATACCACATCGAATTTGAACTCACGGATGCGTTTGGCAATACCGGACGACTTGCGCTGGCCGTGACCGGACGCCCGCAGACGATTCTTCCGCCCGATACGGCCGGTGCGACACACTTCTACCATAGCGGGGAAAACCGCTTCGGGGCAAGTGGTATCCGGATGCATATCCCGCGCGGTAACTTGTATAACGATTTGTATTTTCGTCACTCCTCATACGCCGATACGGCGTATTATTCCGAGGTTCACACGGTACATGATACACCCGTTCCGCTGCATCGCAACGGGCATCTCTCACTTCACCTGCTCGCCGATACGCTGGCCGACAAAGGAAAATACGGCATCGTCTCGGTTGATGGGCGTAGAAAGAACTGGATCGGCGGATCGTATCGCGACGGCTGGATCGATGCCGACATCACCGAACTGGGTAAACGCTATGCCGTCGATGCCGATACGGTGCCGCCTGTCATTACCGCCGTCGATTCGTCTCTCTGGAGAAGTAAAGAAATGATTATCCTCCGCCTGACCGATAATCTGAGCGGGATAGAGGAATATCGCGGCGAGATAGACGGCCGGTTCGCTCTCTTTGAACTCGACGGCAAGAAAGCAACCGCGCGTTACTTCTTCGACCGTCAACGCCTCACACGAGGGCGGCATACTCTCCGGATGACCGTAACCGACGGCTGCGAGAACCGCACGGTCTACCATGCCGCTTTCGAATGGTGATAACAGGTTTGGCATAGCCGGAACGTACCATCTTCATAAATGGCCTCCGGAAGTGAAGAAATCGATATCGGATGAATGAAATCTGAACCGATGCGTACCATTATCTGAAAAAAAGAACCTATCTTTGTCTGACTTTCTACCAAAGTTTATTGGGCAGAGAAAGGAGAAAAAAGAAATAAATACACAATAAAGCATAATATCATTTCTGATTATGGAACATACGGAATTATTAGAACAGGTGAGGAAGAAAGCTCAGGTCTGGCTGGGTTCGGAGTATGATGAAGAAACGCGTAACGAAGTGCAGGCCCTGCTCGACAAGGAAGACCCGACCGATCTGATCGAAGCCTTCTATAAGGATTTGGAGTTCGGAACCGGAGGATTGCGCGGCATCATGGGCGTGGGCAGTAACCGGATGAATATTTATACGGTCGGAGCGGCTACGCAGGGTTTGTCGAACTACCTGAAAAAAGAATTTGCGGAGTTGGAACAGATCAAAGTCGTTATCGGTCACGACTGTCGTAACAATAGCCGCCGGTTTGCCGAGATTTCGGCCGAAATTTTTTCGGCCAACGGCATCAAGGTGTATCTTTTTGAAGACCTCCGACCGACACCGGAGATATCGTATGCCATCCGTAAGCTGGGATGTCAGAGCGGTATTATCCTGACAGCCTCGCATAATCCGAAGGAATATAACGGTTACAAGGCATATTGGGACGATGGAGCGCAGATGATTGCTCCGCACGACAAAAACACGATTGCCGAAGTCAATAAAATCCGCAACGCGGCCGATATCCGGTTCGAAGGAAAGAAGGAATTGATCGAACTGATCGGTAAGGAGATCGATGAGCAGTACATCGCGGACTTGAAGACTGTTTCGCTGTCGCCCGACTCGATTGCGCGGCATCATGACATGAAGATCGTGTATACGCCGATTCACGGTACGGGGGTACGTATAATTCCCCAAGCGCTCGGCGCATACGGGTTCACGAACATCATTCACGTGCCTGAGCAGGATGTGGTGAGCGGTGATTTCCCGACGGTCGTATCGCCTAACCCCGAAGAGCCGGCGGCCTTGTCGATGGCTGTCGGGAAGGCCAGAGAGACCGGCGCCGAGCTGGTGCTGGCTTCCGACCCGGACTCCGACCGCGTTGGGGCAGCCGTGAAGAACGATGTCGGCGAATGGGTGCTGATCAACGGCAATCAGGCAGTCGTCCTTTTCGTTTATTACCTGCTGACGCGCTGGGAGGAACTGGGACGGTTAAGCGGCCGGGAATACATTGTCAAAACGATTGTTACGACCGAGACGGTTCGCGCCATCGCGGAGCGCAAGGGCGTCGAGATGTACGATGTTTATACCGGTTTCAAGTGGATTGCCGAGGTGATGCGCAGAAACGAAGGCAAGAAACAATATATCGGCGGTGGAGAAGAAAGTTACGGATTCCTCTGTCAGGACTTTGTGCGTGACAAGGATGCCGTATCGGCCTGCTGCATTCTGGCCGAGATGACGGCTTGGGCAAAAGACAAAGGATGGTCGCTCTATCAGTTGTTGCAACAGATTTATCTCGAATACGGCTACTCGAAAGAGGTGAATATCTCTGTCGTTAAGAAGGGCAAGAGCGGCGCCGAAGAAATCGAGGCGATGATGAACGGTTTCCGCAATCATCCACCGACGGAGATTGCCGGATCGAAAGTGACGCTGATCTACGATTATGCTTCGCTGAAAGGACACAGTTTTACCGATAACGAAACGTTTGCACTGCACATGCCTACGACCTCGAACGTGCTGCAATATTATACGGAAGACAATACGAAAGTGTCGGTTCGTCCGTCGGGCACGGAGCCGAAGATCAAGTTTTATTGCGAGGTACACATCCCTGATGTCCGTACGTCTGAAGACTTGCGGACGGCCGAGGCCGAAGCCATGAAGAAGGTCGAACAGATCAGGGCATCGCTTGGCATCTGAGGCTTTTGAAAAAATAGACGATACGGGACGGTTCGTAAACATAAAGGGAGAGATGCGTCTCAAACAAACACGAAGACGCATCCCTTTCGTGTTCTTTTTCCGCTCTGTTTGCCGGTTTCATGGAGCCCCTCACCCGTCCCCGCCTACCGTCCGGCACGTAAGTTTCCGGCCTGTATGTTGAAGAGACGCTGTTCGGCCAGCGCTTCATATTTCGTGCCCGGCCGGCCGTAGTTACAATACGGATAGATGCTGATGCCGCCGCGCGGGGTGAAGAGTCCCGTCACTTCGATATACTTCGGTTCCATCAGGCGAATCAGGTCGTTCATGATCAGGTTCACGCAGTCTTCATGAAAAGCGCCGTGCCCGCGGAAACTGAAGAGATAGAGCTTCAGGCTCTTGCTCTCCACCATCTTTACGTCGGGGAGATAATCGATCCATATCGTTGCAAAATCGGGCTGTCCCGTGATGGGGCACAAGCTCGTAAACTCCGGGCATTCGAAATGTACCCAGTAATCGCGTTCGGGATGTTTGTTCGTGAACGCCTCCAGCACTTCCGGCGCGTAATCTTGCCGGTAAGTCGTCGCTGTCCCTAAAAGTGTCAATTCTTTATTTTCCATAAGAAGGCCAAAATACAACTTTCCGTAATTTGTTCTTTTGCACTCTTTGCAAACTTTGCGGTAAAATGACTGCGAGGACCGAAAAGGTTATGTAAAGCACACACGTTCGTTTGGTCGAAATATTTCAACGCAACGCTTCGTCATCGTCTCCCTCATCGAGGTCCTGATCATCAGGGAGTTCCTCTTCTTCGACAGCCGGGATCTCCCAATCTTCTTCGTCGTCGATCGGGACGAAGCGCATGTCCATATCGCGGTGGACAATCTGTTCGGCGTCGTGAAACGTTTCTCGGTTCAGTTCGTTCCAGAGCAGGTCTTTGAGTTCCGCAATTCCTGCGCCCGTGACCGATGAAATAAAGAGATGCGGGATATCGTCAGGGAGTTCTTCGGCCAGGGCTTTCCTCAGTTCATCATCTAACAGATCGCTTTTGGTGATGGCCAGCACCTTGTTTTTGTCGGCCAGACCGGGGTTATACTGTTCCAGTTCATTACGCAGGATATCATATTCTTTCCGAATATCGTCGGCGTCGGTGGGGATCATAAACAGAAGCAGGGAGTTTCGTTCGATGTGGCGAAGGAAGCGGAGTCCCAATCCTTTGCCTTCGCTGGCGCCTTCGATGATGCCGGGGATATCGGCCATGACGAACGAGCGATTGTCGCGGTATTTGACAATGCCCAGATTCGGTTCGAGCGTGGTAAACGGATAATTGGCGATTTTAGGTTTGGCTGCCGAAACGACTGAGAGTAGCGTTGATTTCCCTGCATTCGGGAAACCGACGAGACCGACGTCGGCCAGTAATTTGAGCTGTAGCACGACCATGCGTTCCCGGTACGGTTCGCCGGGCTGTGCATAGCGGGGCGCCTGGTTCGTCGCTGTTTTGAAATGCACGTTACCTCGTCCGCCTCGTCCGCCTTGCAGCAGCATCACCTGCTGACCGTCGGTGGTGACATCGCAAAGGTATTCGCCTGTCTCGGCATCGAAGGCGACGGTGCCGCACGGCACTTCGATGATACGGTCTTCGCCGTCTTTACCGGTACTGCGTTTGCTGCTTCCTCCCTGTCCGGAGGTGGCGAGGATATGGCGTTCGAACTTGAGGTGAAGCAAGGTCCAGTAGTTACGGTTGGCGCGCAGATAGATATGTCCGCCCCGTCCGCCGTCTCCGCCGTCAGGGCCTCCGCGCGGGATGTACTTCTCTCTCCGGAAATGGGCAGAGCCTGCCCCTCCTTTTCCCGAGCGGCAATAAATTTTTACATAGTCTACGAAATTCGATTCGGCCATAGGACATGTTCAGGATGGTTGTTGCATCATGAAACAATACGTTTTTTAGCGATCCGTTACTTTTTTTATCACTTCGACGATGCGGTTGAAAATATCTTCGATTGATCCGGTTCCCTTGATGGCCGCATGTTTTCCTTCGCTGATGTAGTGTGTAGCCAGCGGAGCGGTCTGTGTGTGATATACATCGAGGCGTGACTGGATGGTCTCGAGGTTGTCGTCCGATCGCCCCGATATTTTCCCGCGTTCGACAAGGCGGGCAATCAGTTCGTCGTCGTCGACTTGCAGGTCGAGCAGGATCGAGACATCCGTACCGCGTTCGTTAAGCATCTCTTTCAGGGCAATGGCTTGCGGGATGGTGCGGGGGTAGCCGTCGAAGATGACACCTTTCGAGTCTTTTTTGCCATCGAGGAATTCACCGATCAAGCGGATAATCAGCTCGTCCGGAACGAGTTGACCCTTATCGATGTATGTTTGAGCCGTTTTTCCCAGTTCGCTGCCTTCACGGATCGCATTGCGCAGCATGTCACCCGTCGAAATGTAATCGAGGCCGTAATATTCGACCATTCGTTTGCTTTGTGTCCCTTTGCCTGAGCCGGGTGCACCGAAGATTACGATATTTAACATAAGTTCTTATAGATGAAATGATAATTAATTGTTCCTGATTTGGTAGATGTCGCGTGTCGAGCGTCCCAGTCCGTCATAGTCGAGTCCGAATCCGACGATGAAGTCATTTTCGATTTCCATGCCCACGTAGTCGGGGTGGAGGTCACATTGCAGCGACGCGGGTTTGATGAGCATTGTAGCCAGACGCACATCAGTGGCACCTTCTTCTTTGAGTCGCCGCGTCACGTAGTGCATGGTTAGTCCCGTGTCAATGATATCTTCGAGCAGTACGATGGGGCGGTTGCGTGTATTACTGCGGATGGGTAGCAGTTCTTTGACGATGCCGTCCGATTTGGTGCCGTGATATGACGAATAGGCGGCAAAGGTCAGTTCGCTCGTGACCGGGAGTTTACTCATCAGCTCGGCCACGAACATGTAGGCTCCGTTGAGGATCCCCACGTAGAGCGGGTCTTTTCCTTCCATATCCCGCCGAATCTCTTCGGCCATCCGTTCGATGGCCCGGACGATTTCCTTTTCGGGGATATATAATTCAAACACCTTATCTTTCAGTCGGATTTGCTTTTCCATCGTCTTTTTGCTTTTGTTTAGGGATGCAAAGATACGTGATAATTTTCAGAATTGTATTAGGGTAAATGAAAATCCGGTTGTGGATAGGCGGAAGGCGGAGGAGAGAGGGGCATCGTCGGCTTGTGCGATCAGGTATGACCGGCAGGTCTTGTACGTTTTGTTGCGATGGTGAGAGGATATCCTGAAAAGTTTGTATTTTTGTCTTTTAAATAGAGCAAAAGATAAATAATCAATGAATAAAATCGATATAAACGGGTATAAATCGATCCGTCAATTAAGTTTGGAACTTAAGCCCATCAATATTCTGATCGGTGCGAATGGTAGTGGTAAAAGTAATTTTCTCTCTTTTTTTGACTTTTTAAAGCAGATATACCGTCGTAATTTGCAGGAATCTGTAGCTCTGAAAGGAATCGATACCTTTTTGCATAAAGGAGAAAAAGTGACAACCGAAATTTCGGCTCATCTTCATTTCCCGAATACTAATGGATATTCTTTTATTTTGAAAAAAGGAGATGATCGTTTTATTTTCACCGAAGAAGCGTCGTGGTATGATAATCCTCAATACCCGAACCCTTTTGATGTTACATCCGGAAAGTTAGGGCCCGAATCAAAACTGAGTTCTCAGACAATACCGCGAGCTTATTATATTCGTCGTTATCTGGATCAATTAGCCAAATATCATTTTCACGATACCGGTGAAAATTCCCCTTTCAATAAGGTATCGAATATCGAGAACGATATATTTTATCTTTACGAAAAAGGAAGTAATCTCTCCGCTTTATTGTATCATATTCGGGAAAAAGAACCGATCGTTTATCAATTGATTGTTCAGACAATCCAAAGCATTGCTCCTTATTTTTTCGATTTTTTTCTGCGTCCCGAAAAGAATGGTAATCTCAAGCTCCGGTGGCAAAGCAGATACAGCTCTACGGTATACGGCGCCAGCGATTTATCCGACGGAACAATCCGTTTTATAGCTTTGGCAACCTTGTTTCTTCAACCCGGTTTGTCACAGACCATCATCATCGATGAGCCGGAGCTGGGGTTGCATCCGGCAGCAATAGCCAAACTTGCCGGATTGATCCGATCGGTAGCTGCCAAAGGTTATCAGGTCATTATTGCTACTCAATCGACCGATTTAATCAGCCATTTTGATCCGGAAGACATTATAACCGTCGATCAAATTGACGGAGAGAGTCGTTTCACACGGCTTGATTCCGAAGAGTTGGCTGTTTGGCTTGAAGATTATACGATTGACGATCTATGGAAGAGAAATATCATCCGCACGGGGCAACCTGTTGTTATAACTAATGTAAATATATGAAAAGGATTAGAATTATTTGTGAAGGACAGACCGAACAGGAATTTGTGAATAAAATGTTGACACCGGCGTTCTCCCGTAAGCAGATTTTCTTTCATCCATCATTAATCAGGGCTTCAAGAGGAGGAATTATACGATGGGAGTTGCTGAAAAAAGAAATAGAGACACATCTGAAAGTTGATAAAGAGGCGTATGTGACTACTTTTATCGATTATTACGGTGTATCCAAAAAACACGAATTTCCACAATGGGATAGTGCACATGAGATTCCGGACAAGAATGAACGTATGGATTGTCTGGAGCAGGCAATGCGGGAAAATATTGATCCGGACTTTCGTCACAGGTTTATTCCTTATTTCCAATTGCACGAATTTGAAGCATTGCTTTTTTGCGATATGGATGTTTTCCATAAGCAGATTTCTCCGACGGATTTAATCGGAAAAAAAGAGTTGAAAGAAATATTTAATCGTTATTCCAATCCGGAAATGATTAACAATAATAAAACGACCTCTCCTTCCCATCGATTGGAAAGTATTATCAAAGGCTACAATAAAGTGGTTTATGGTAATATCATTGCCGAAGCAATAGGTCTGGAATGTATCAGAACGAAGGCTCCGAGATTCGATGCATGGTTAAACCGTATGGAAGATAGCTGAAAAGATCGAAAAAATACCATAGACTAAATACGATTTTGCTGATAGCAGGTGTTTGATAATTGATTATTTACTGATGATAAAAATAGATCATATAGCCTTATATACAAGGCGTCTGGAGGTTTGCCGGGCATTTTACGAAACGTATTTCGGGGCTATGGCCGGCATGATGTATCATAACCCGAATACGGGATTGAAAACGTATTTTTTGAGTTTTGCAGACAATACCCGTCTGGAGATTATGGAACGTCCCGATGTGGGAGAACGTCCGGACAAGGCGTTGAGTGAAGGGTTTATTCACCTCGCTTTCAGTACAGGCAGCCGTGAGGCCGTCGATCGGTTGACCGCGAGGCTGGTGGCCGACGGGTATGCGTGTGTCGGTCGGCCGCGCATTACGGGCGACGGGTATTACGAAAGTGTCGTGACTGACCCCGACGGCAATCGGATCGAAATCACCATATAATAGATGTCGACCCTGTTATTTTTGATGACTTTGCTCCCGGTCGTGTTCATGTTGCACGACTTTGAGGGAAATTGTACACATGTCGGGCAGAGTGGGGGATATATCGCAAAGATATGCCGGTAATCCTTACGTTTGTCCTGTCGTTACTGTATTGTCTCTGTACGTTTGGACTGTTTGCCGAGGTAAAATATCGTTTTTTTTGTCTATGTTTGCTCGGTCAATAACGAATGAAAAGTAAAAACATATGGATGAATTTGGAATTATTCTGTTTCTGGTTTTACTCTTTATAGTTTTGCCGATTATCGGCTGGGCCGTACTGCTTGGCCGTATCGGTGAGGTTTCGAAACGACTTCTTTCAATGGAGGCTCTGTTGGAAAAGTTGCTGGAAAAGAAGACGGATACATCGACCGAAGAAGAGGCGGTGGCTGTGCCTGCTATGCAACGTTCGGTCGAGCCTCCGGCCGTTCCCTCACAGACGGACAGGATGAAGGAAGAGACCGAAACACGCGAATATATAAGCGTAGTACCTCCTCCTCCGCCACGGGAGATCATGACTTCCGCCGCGCCTGTACCCCCGCCTCCCGCGCCCTTTGAGGTCGTACCGCCTCCCGTAAAATCATCGATGCCTGCTGCTTCGGCTGTTTCTCCCGCTCCGAAGCCAGTGAAAAAGATAAACTACGAAGAGTTTATCGGCGGAAACTTGTTCGGCAAAATCGGTATCTTCGTATTGGTCGTCGGTATCGGGCTGTTTGTGAAATACGCCATTGATAACGAATGGATCAACGAAGTGTCGCGAACGATTCTGGGCTTCGCCACAGGCTCCGGTCTGCTGGTTGTTGCTGCGAGGTTACGGAAGAAATATCGCGCCTTCAGTTCATTGCTGGCCGGTGGCGCTTTTGCTACATTCTACGTCACCGTAGCCGTGGCTTACCATTATTATCAATTGTTCTCTCAGCCGGTCGCTTTCGTGATTCTCGTCGTGCTGACCGTATTTATGGCTGTACTTTCCGTTCTGTACGACCGGCGCGAGCTGGCTGTTATTGCGCTCCTCGGAGGGTATATCGCTCCCTTCCTGACGAGCAGCGGCGATGGCAACTACATGGTATTGTTTTCCTACATCGCCATCCTGAACTTCGGTATGTTCGTGCTGTCACTCTTCAAAAAGTGGGTCGAGCTACCCATGATTTCGTTCTTCTCGACCTGCCTCATTATGTTCGTATTTCTGATGAATACGGGCGTGATCGACCCCAACATGGCGTTGCGGTTACTTCTTTTCGCCTTGCTTTTCTACGTGATCTTCCTCTTGCCTCTGCTCTCCATCCTGCGTAATGATCGGGGATGGGTATGGATCAACCGGATGCTGTTGGCGACCGTCGTGCTGAATAATTTTGCTTGCATGGGGTTCGGTCTCTTTTTTATCGATAAACTGTTGCTTCCGATGAAGATCGACGGGTTGTTGCCGCTGGGCATCGCTATCGTTAATATGGCTGCCATTTTGTGGTTGCGGAAACGCCGGCTCGAATATCGGTTCCTGCTTCATACGTTGCTTGGCGTTGTGCTGACTTTCGTCTCCCTTGCTGTCCCTGTTCAGCTCGAAGGCACGTTCATCACCCTCTTCTGGGCCTCTGAGATGGTGTTGCTCGGATGGCTTTACGCCCAATCGAAAGCGCGGATGTACGCATACTTTTCCTTTATCCTCATACTGCTTACGTTGGTTTCATTCGTGATGGATATCGCTCCTTACGCAATCGGTCTGACGGAAGGGCAAACGATCTTTGCCAACAAATTGTTTGTTACAAATGCTTTTGTTTGCTTGAGTTATCTGGCGCTTGCCGTGCTGATAAGCCGTTATCGTGAAGCGTTCGATAAAACGTATATTCTGAGATATACGCCGGGCAATGCCGTGCTGATCCTGCTTTCCGTCGTTCTCGGAAATATGGTGGTGGTATGGGAGATGTCCCGTTTTATCGTTGCGGAAAGCCATATTTTGCTGTTTCAGACGAGTTATATCCTCTTCCTGAGCATCGTCTTGTCACGACGTTTCCGACTCGGTGCGGGTTGGTCGTGGGCGTACTTTTCGGGGATGCTCGTCAGTGCCGCGCTTTATGCGTACACCATTTTGCCTTACGAGGCCGAAAGTGGCCGTACGGCGTGGATGATTCTTGCAACGGTCGTGGCCGAATTAGTGTGGAGCGGCCGACTTTACTACCGGAATACGCCGGCGCAAAGCTCAGCCGGTAATGGATTTACGATTTATCTCAGCCTGTTGGCTACCGCTACGTGGACGCTGGCTGTGCGTCACCTGCTGCATACCGTCGGATGGAACGACAGCCTGAGCGCCGGCTTCTCCATCGCTCTGTCGGTGGCCGGGTTCGCTCTGATGACCCTGGGGATGCGGAGACACCTTAAGACGCTTCGGATATTGAGCCTCGGCGTGTTTGCCGTGGTGCTCGGTAAATTGCTGATCGTCGATGTCTGGACCATGCCGATGGCAGGGAAGATTGCCGTATTTATTTTGCTTGGTGTCATTCTTCTGCTGCTGTCTTTTCTGTATCAAAAACTGAAAAACGTATTGTTTAGTGATGAACGTGATGAAACCGAAATGGAAGAGAACAGGTAAGGCTGCACTTACCGGTCTCCTGCTGTTGTTTTTGGGCAGCGGGATGATGGCGCAAACGTATCGCGCCACCTTGCCTCCCGTGGAGGCGGACAGTTTTTATGCCATCGATTTGCCGGCTCCGGTGATCGGCGCAGCCCGTGACGATCTGGCCGACCTGCGTATTCGTGACGAGCATGGTCGAGAGGTCGCGTATTTTGTGCGCGAAGCAACTTCCGTCAGTCGAGGACGTGACTTCGAACCATATCTCATCGAGCTGATCCGTCGAACGTTCCAGACGGATATCCGGATTCAAACGGATGGTGAACGTATTTCGTCGTTTATGGTACGGGTGAAACATGCCGATACCGACAAGAAAGCCATTCTCAAAGGCAGCAATGATGGTGAAAGCTGGTATGCGGTGAGAGATTGCATCCGGCTCTCGGAGCAAGCGGAGGTGCACGGGACGGAAGCGCTGCTGACCGTCTCGTTTCCGGTTTCCGACTATCGTTATTATCTGCTGTCGATAAACGATTCGCTGTCGGCACCGCTGAACATCCTTTCCGTCGGACGTAACGGAGCGGGAGATCCCCACATCCGTCACCTGATGAAGATACCCGCCACACATTACGCACTGCGTACCGATAACGATCGGAAGCAGACGGAGTTGACGTTGTCTTTTCCCTATCCTTATCGCTTTGAGGACGTGGTGTTTTACATTTCCGCTCCCGAAGATTACGATCGGGCGGTATGGCTGGCCGGTACGAAAATCGGGCGATTGCGCTCCGAAGCCGGCAGTGCACAAGCTCTTCCAAGTCTGCCGCACAGCATGGATACGTTGCGTTTCCGGATCGCGAACGGCGATGACCAACCGCTCCGAATCGATTCGGTTGCTGCGCGGATTGTCCGTCGTTATGCGGTGGCGCAACTCAAAAGAGGACGCTATACATTAACGTATGGCGATGCCGCAGCCCATGCACCGCAATATGACTTGACGTTTCGTAAACGTGTGTCGGATGATCTGCCGCATCTATCCGTCGTCTCGATCGAACATATCGGCGATTCGGACGAGCCTCCTCATCCGTGGATAGTCTTCCTGAAGACATACGGCGTATGGATCGTTATCGCTCTCGTAACGATACAACTTCTCTATATGGTTTGGCGGATGATGCGAAAGAGCGAAGGATGAATCAATCGGTTTCGTTGTCCGTATAGTTTCGCTTCTCGTCGATGATATATTCCGGCCGGTTCTTGATCTCGTCGAAGAGCACGCCGATGTATTGTCCCAGCACGCCGATAGTAAGCAGTTGGACACCTCCGAAAAAGACGACAACGGTCATGATCGAAGTCCAGCCTGTTTCGGCATTGCTAAACCCGTACAACTTGCCGAGCATAAACCAGATAGCCAGAATAATTCCGATGATGACGGCGATAAATCCCAAGCCCATAGCTAATCGCAACGGTTTCTTCGAGAAATACAGTAAGGCGTTTGACGCAAATCGGATCATTTTGCTCAACGGGTATTTCGTCTCGCCGGCCACGCGTGCCTTGCGCTCGTAATAGAAAGGTACTTGTTTGAAGCCGATCCAGCTGACCAGTCCCCGGATATATTTGCCATGTTCGCGCAGTCGGTTGAATTCGTTCATGATTTTTCGGTCGATCAGGCGAAAGTCGCCCGTGTCGAGCGGAAATTCGACTTCGCTCATCCGGTTCATCGTCCGATAAAACAGACGGGCGGTAAAGAGTTTGAAGAAACTCTCCTTATCGCGTGAGCGACGCACACAATAGATGCTGTTCGCCTGTTCTTTTTCGCGTAGTGCGAGAATCTCCGGGATCAGTTCGGGCGGGTCTTGCAGGTCAGCGTCCATGATGATGGCCAAGTCGGTATGGCAATTCCTGATACCCGCCGATACCGCCGGCTGATGGCCGAAGTTACGGGAAAAATGAAGTACTTTGACACGTCGGTCGGAGGCTGCAAGTTCATCGAGTATCATACGTGTCCTGTCACGGCTTCCGTCGTTGATATAGATGATTTCGGCATCGCACGGCAACGTGTCCAAAACGGCCTTGGTGCGTCTGTACGATTCGTGAAGAACCTCTTCTTCATTAAAACAGGGAATAATTACAGACAGACTTTTCATTCCTCCTTGTCCGATGTGTCGTTTTCATTCTTTTCACCATGGATGATCCGGGCGATCTCTTCATCGTTCAACTCTTTTACATTCGTGACGGTAAAACTTTTGGACAGGAAGTCGCCGTATTGGTTGCATTCTTCGATAATGTGCTCGATCAGTTGTTTGATGTCGGTACGTATCGGCATCAGCGCGAGCAGGTCGGCATAGGTCTCGTGTACGGTTAGCCGTTCGATGTCACAGTCTGCGTTCCGCATGGCAAAAGCAAACTCCCGCTCAATCACGTTTCGCTGATAATCGAGGAACGGTTTGTTTCCGTTTGTCTGAAGCAGGAGGTAGAAACGAAGTTTCCGGCCTTTGCCGCCCAGTCCGGTCGAGATATAGATTTGTTTCTCTTCCGACAGTTCGGACTCCAGCATGATCCGGCTTTCCATCAGCGCCATGTACGCCCAGTCGGTCAGTTCCGGATCGGGCGACTGCACATAGCGTTCCAATCTGCGGTACGACTTGACATCCTTCGACACGGCAAATATGGAAAGGATACGACGTTTGTATTCCCCGGTCGATTCGGGGTTGTAAAGGTCGCTCTCGAATTGCTCGAAGTCGTTTTCCGTCCATGGAACAGCTTCCTTTCTCAACCGGTCGGAGAACTTGAAATACTGCAACTGCTTCTCTACCGGAACGCGTTGTTCAAGCACATGAAAGTCTCCTTTCGTCTCCGACAGGAATTTCTGAAATTGTTTGAATTCACCTGATTGTTGCATCATCTGTCCTCCGTTTTTTTCAAACTAAACACAAAGATACGACATTTTTGCCAAATCGGGAAAAAAGCGTAGTTTTGCCTGCAAAAATAAAATCGCAAAAAACTAAAGCAAAAAATACGCAATTTCTATGAGCAGTCAGCTTATTCTTCTGATTATTGTCGCCTATTTTGGTCTGTTGTTGTTGATCGCATGGATAACGGGACGTAAGAGTTCGAGTAACGATGCTTTCTTTTTGGGAAACCGTAAGTCGCCATGGTATATCGTGGCCATCGGAATGGTGGGTTCGTCTCTCTCGGGGGTGACGTTCGTTTCGGTGCCCGGCTGGGTACGCCAGATCGATATGACGTATATGCAGACGGTGCTCGGCTTCTTCTTTGGTTATGTGTTGATTGCGAATGTGCTGCTCCCACTCTACTACAAGTTGCAACTCACCTCCATTTATACATATCTCGAAACGCGTATCGGGCGGCGGAGTTACAAAACAGGGGCCTCGTTCTTCCTGCTCTCGAAAATTATCGGTGCGGCGGCGCGGCTCTATCTCGTGGTGCTTATCCTGCAGACCTACGTATTCAGTACATGGAATATTCCGTTCGGGATTACGGTCATCGTCAGCATCCTGCTCGTCTGGCTTTATACTTACCGCAGTGGGGTGAAGACGATTATCTGGACCGATACGTTGCAGGCGCTCTGCCTTGTCGGGACGCTTGTGGTGATCATCTGGCAAGTAAAAGACCGGATGGGACTGGACATGACGGGCATGTGGCAGGCGGTTACGGACAGTCCCCATTTTCGTATGTTCGAGTGGAACGACTGGGGCAGTACGCAGCATTTCGTAAAACAGTTTTTCAGTGGCATATTCATTACCATTGTGATGACCGGATTAGATCAGGACATGATGCAGAAGAATCTTTCGTGCAAGAGTTTAAAGGATGCGCAGAAGAATATGTACACTTATGGACTGGCTTTTACGCCGATCAATTTTTTGTTCCTCTGTCTCGGAGTCCTGTTGCTCACGCTCGCTGCACGGCAAGGAATCACGTTGCCGGCTTCGGGCGACGATATCCTCCCGATGTTTTGTACCTCCGGCATCTTGGGAAGCACGATCCTGATTTTTTTCACTATTGGGATCATTGCGGCGGCCTTCAGCAGTGCCGACTCGGCGTTGACGGCGCTCACCACCTCGTTTTGCGTCGATATACTCGGCATCGAGAAAGAGCAGGCGAAGAAAGCCAAACAGACACGTATGAACGTGCATCTGCTTATCTCGGCGCTGTTCGTCGTCATCATCATGATATTTAAAGCGCTGAATAATCGCAGCGTGATCGATGCGATCTATGTCATCGCCTCGTATACGTATGGCCCGCTGCTGGGGCTGTTTGCCTTCGGGCTGTTTACGAAACGTCAACCGATCGACCGGTATGTACCATACCTATGCATCGCCTCGCCCCTGATCTGTTTTACTCTCGAACAGTGGGTGTTGCATGTTGCAGGTTACCGGTTCGGATATGAGATGCTGATGATTAACGGCGCCATCACCTTTGTCGGGCTATGGCTTACTTCGCTTCGGAAAGTGAGAGGACGAACGGCTTGATCTGTCTGTCCCTCCTTATTCCCGGCCGCTCCAGTCGATACGTTGCGACACGTACATGACAACCGCAAGAATCACAAACAACCCGATACTTCCTGCAAGCAAGGCATATGTCTCCATTTGTATCAGTACGAAAACATACACGTACAGGCAGGTCAGCAGTGCACCGACAGTCAATGCCGTGCGTTTGATTTTCAGTATGCCGGCCATATAGCATGTGATCAGCGACACGGTCATGGCCGATGCCACGGTATAAGCTGTCGTAAAGCCCGTATGCTCCGAGATGGAGATCAACAGTGAATAGAACAGGCATAATGCCAACCCGATAAGCAGATACTGAAACGGGTGTACCTGTTTCTTTTGCAGCACTTCGACGAAGAAACTGACGACAAACGTGAGCAGGATGATCAGCATCGCATACTTGACCGAGCGCATCGATTTTTGATAATGTTGCACAGGCATCAGCATGTCTACGCCGAAGACCGATTGATCAACTTCGTCGTTCCAGTTGTCCTCGGTTAGCACCTGTGGGTAGTTGCGGTTCAGGTGCATCACTTTCCAGTCGCTCGTAAAGCCCGTTTCCATTACATTGCGATGATCGGGCAGGAAGGCACCGGTGAAACTTGGTGTTCGGCAGTCTGAGGTCAGCGCTACACTCGTCGTCTTACCGAGCGGAGCGAAATAGAGCGACTCCGATCCTTTGAGTTGCAGTCTTACGGAGAACGACACAGTTTGCCTGCGGCTGAACAGAGGGCGAACATCCGCCTTACACGATACGCCCGAGGTTAGCAGCTGGCTATGCGGAATACCCGGATTGAAAACCAGCGTCTGTTCCCCGAAAGTCATCGTTACCTGTTCTTCGATACCGCGCAGGTCAGACATACCGATGTTGATCATCGCCTCATCTAATTGCAGATCGTTCAGGCTGCCTCCCGAAATGCTCAGGTCTTCAGGCAACACGAATGTCCCTTTCATCTTGATGGGGGAATTATAGACGATGACTTCGTACAGACCGCGCTTCAGTTCTTCCGTTCGGATGTCGCCGGTGATCTCGAGTGTTTCGGGCAGTACATTGATGACGCTGATGATTTTCTCAGTTTTCCCGTCACTATCCATTCTGACGACTTCTTTGAACGGGATGGTCAGCACGGGGCCGAGCACGGTCTGCGCGCCGCTCCATTTCTGATGTACCTCGTCGGTCGCACTTTCGGCCGTTCGCTCTCGCTCACCGATCAGGTTTTCGATCATCATCATCGGGATCATCAGCAGTACGGTCAATACTCCGATCAATGTTACTTTGATGAACATCCGCCAATGCGGAGGTAAATTCAACCTGTCTCTGACAAGAGGAGGAACTTCATGCCGGGAGACTGTCGGATTGTGTTCTGCTTGCGAATTGATTTTTTGAGTTTCCATCATTTTTTTCTTTTTTTACTTGTTTATATTATGGATAAATTAATGCTTGTATATGAAAAGAACTTTGAATTGCAAAGTTGATATGTAAAAAAATTATTTTTGATATGGTTTCATCCGTTCTTTCAGGAAGGCTTCGAGGGCGTTGATGTGGGCGATGAATGCTTCACGTCCGCTCTTCGTGATGGCAAATGTCGTATTCGGTTTACGTCCGATAAACTGCTTGCTGCTCTGAAGATAGCCGAGCGCTTCCAGACTGCGCATATGACTGGCCAGGTTACCGTCCGTCAACTCGAGCAGCGATTTCATCGTGACGAAATCGACCGATTCGTTGGCCATCAGTACGGACATGATGCCTAACCGCACCTTGCTTTCAAACGCTTTGTTCAGATCTTCCGGTATCGGTTTCATCGGGTGGGGGTAGGCCGGTCGTATTTGAGATGAAAGAAAATGCCGTAAACGATGTGAAAGACTCCGAAGCCCATGGTCCAGAATAACAAGGCGTGTCCTTCGACAAAGCTGTCGGCCAGACCGAGCAGCAGTTCGGCATAACCCAGATAGCGCGTATTCGAATACGTATAACTCGAGGCATTGATTAAAGCGATGCCGTAGAAAATCAGCATGACTGACGAGGTCAGTCCGTAGTGCTGTTTCCAGATCAGCGAGAGGCAGAGAATACCGCCTACAGCGAGCGGCAGAAAAAAGTTCAGTAACATCCGTTGGGCTGTACGGTCGAACACGAATCGCTGTCCGCTGCGTTTTGCTTTCCGTCGTGAGAAAAAGAATACTGTGGTCAGACACAGCACAACGAGTATTGCCGCAAAGATCAGCATTAACTGCATGCGATAAGGCGTGTTGACCTGCAGGCGCGGAAACGAAAGCAGGTCTTGCGACCATCCACCCGTACCGCCCAGCATGTAATACGCCACGACTGCCGAAATACACGCATACCCCCCGACTAAAATGGCCGATGCACCACTTAAACTCAAAACCTTTGACGATTTCTCCATCAAAGACCTGATTTCGTTTAAGGTGTTGAATACTTCTTTATTTTCCATTTTTTTAAAGTGCTTTGCGGTGCAAAGTTAATGCAAAGATTTAAACCGGCAAATAAAATCGTGAAAAAGATTGGGGCAGGTTCTTCCCGATCACGACAAGTCGCTTGTTGTATAGATGCAGTTGAGATAACCGCAGGAAGGCTTCGCAGGAGAAATGATCCGATATGAAAAAAGTACAAAGGGTATCTGTAATCATTCCGGGATGATTTGACAGATACCCTTTTGGATAAATGTTACTTTGAATGGACGGTAGACTTATTCGATAAAGACTTTACCGGAATATCCGCTGGCCAATCGAATGATATAGTATCCGCTTTCGAGGTCAAAAACACTCAAACCGGCCTGTGCGTCTTCGCGTTTGTACAGTTGTCCCGTCACAGTGTAAATATAGACCGTTTCATTGCGCTCCGTCTCTACGTACAGTTTGCCTTTATGCGCCCATGCCTTTTGAGGTTGCTCCGTGATGTTCGTATTGGCTAACGGAGTAATACCCGATACGGTTACTTTCAGGTCTCTTGTGACCGTTTGTATGCGCACTTGCACTACACTGTCGGAAAGTATTGTTCGCTGAATACCTCCACTGAATTCTGTCCATATCGGGCTGTCGGTGGTGATTGTCATATATTTTACGCTGTATCCTTTTCTGGCTTTTATGGTGAATACGAAATCCTGCCGACTGTTTACATAGATCAAACCGTTTGCCGGAGGGGTCGTTTCGGCCGTATTGGGTACGATCAGTTCGATGCGTCTTCCTATCCCGCTTATCTTCTCATCACAGAAACTGATGTAACATTGCCGGCTGGATATACTGTCGCCGCAGATGTTTTTGACCGTAACGCGATAGAATCCCGAAGAGTCTTTGGCTAAAGCGCGATAACTCCTTTGATGGGCTCCGGGTATGGGCAATCCGTTTCTGTACCATTGGTAGAGCAGATGATGCCCTTGGGTGCCCACTTCCAAAACGTAGCTGAGCCTGTCACAGTCTCGACGGGGGGCTTTGAGGTCTTTGGTGATAACGGGAAACTCACGGAAGTATACGTTCATTGTATCCGAACTGATGATATTGGGCGGTGTAACGGTATCCTTGACCATCACATGATACTTGCCCGGCTGAGTAACTACGAAGAACGTATCGGTTGCTCCGGCGATGGAATCGCCGTCCTTGTACCATCTGTAACTTACATCCATACCGCCGGCCTTGACACGAAGCGTATCGTGATCGGTACAGATATACTTCATCGTATCCAGATTCTTGATAAACCATGGACGAAGCCATATCCGGACACGATAAGGCAGACGGAGGTTACCATTCCCGTATTCCGTATTGTTTATTACAGGGGTGAAATAGAAGACCGTATCGCCTACCATCGCCGTATCGGTGGGAATATTGATCCACGGATTCTCGGTGTTTGCAACTATTCCACCGGTTTTTTCTTTGTACCATTTGCCGTCGAACCCGTGGCTGGTGATCTGGAACCGTGCCGTGTCACCAATCCATGCGATATGAGGATACTCGACAGCCGTGAAGAGAGCGACTTTCTGTGTTTTAAGGCCAAGTTTCATCGGTACATCGGGACAGCCTCCTTTAAATGTCACCGTACTGCGTATGGAACTGCGTATCGAATCGATGGGATTTCCTGCCCGTGTCTGTCCGTCAGGTGTATAGATAACAGGGATGAAGCAATGGATTACGGAGTTGTATCCCTTGGTTGCGTCTATGTTATATTCGCTGATCGGGAAAGGCAGCTTGAGTGTACGTACGCCTGCAACAATGGTATTGCCGACAATGGAGTCGCGTTTATTTAGCCCACTCAGGCTTCCCGATACTCCTTTATAATGGATATAAAAACTATCGATGTCGAGTTCCTTGGGCAGTTCTACGGCGAGATAGTCTCCGGATTTCATATCTTGAGCCGAACCGTAGTGTCTCTTAATAGTGAGCTTCAGCGTGTCTCGAGTATAACCTTCGTTAAAGGCAAAGGATGTATGGTCGGATGTCGCTGATTGGGGGGCTATTTGCATCTCGAAATCGTAATCGTAGTTTATATCCGGTTTGATATTCTGCGATACAATCGAGACTCCATCCCCGTTTGCATTGCCTCCACAGATATTTTTGCCATATACAATGCCGGAATATTTGATGGGATCGAATATTTGAGTTGAACACAAGGCTCTGAATTTCATGCGGATGCGTGCCGTGCGCTTTACCGTATCTACAGCGGGCGGATTGCCTGATGCACCGGGCAGAATTACGTTATTTCCCAATGCGGGAAGACCGGTATCATTCAGTTTCAGGCGTGCGGAACGCGCAGTGCTGTCGTCGGATGCGGGTCCAAACGTGTTAGTTAACACGCTTTCTAACGTCGAACCGCTCGGTAACGGATTCGTTGTGCCTATAGGGTATTCGATTTCGGCACTGCCTGGCACATAGACTTGTCCTATGGGTACCTTGAATTCCATCTCCACATTTTTCACCATCCCTTCGGATGCGTTGGAGCTTAGTTCAGCCGTGACTGTATAAGCGTTGGATGCATCGTTAGGGCTGGCTTTGACGGTATTGAGGTTGCTGGTAATCGTGCCGTCAATTTTCGCTGAAGAAGAAAGTATGATACGGAAGATTTTTTTATCAATGATATGTTCGTCGTCGATATCCAGCGGAGCGGTAGTCGTAGGAGTCCATGTCGAACCGAAGGCCGAGCAGGCATATACTGCTACCTCGCTGTGGGGGCATTCCGTGACTAAACTGGTATAAACAGGGTTATAGATCATGTCGTTATTTGCGGGCAGGTTGGGTACGTTTACCCAGCAGCCGCCGTCAGTGCCGGTGACATTAATGCCCGTATGCTCTATACCGTTGGCGATCAGTTTAACGTCTTTTACTTTTCCTTTGAAGTAGAACCATATGTTATTCAAGGCAGCGGAGGTCTTGTTGCTCAACTTCAGTCGTGGCCCGGTGGTATAAGGGCCATAGGAAACGATATCGGTATTCGGCTGATCGATGGTGAAGTTTGCTTTGGAATTCCAAATCAAAAGCGGCCAATACGTTGAATGCAATTCTTCGTCCTGTCCGGTGCGGAGATTATGAAAAGTGCGTGTAATAACCACTTTGGAAGTGTCGTGCTGAACCAACGACGGATTGATCTTCAATGTTACTTTCGGATCCAAGTACCACTGGTCTTTCCAGAGCCGCCACTTGCCTCCGGTTAGCGTGCCGGCAGGATTGTCGGTTTGGAATAGTTTGGAGAAGTCGTAGGTTCTCTCGCTTGGCGTAGAACCCGGTTCGGAAGTCAGTGTTTTGGTACCGAGCGATGGATCGTTTCTTTTGCTTACGGTGATCTGATCTTCCATCGTATAACCCGGCGGCAGTTTGTAGGTTACCTTTTTCACGTAATAAAAATAGCGCGCTTCATTTTCGAACTTACCATTAAGGTAAACCATGGTCGCTTCCCAATCGAATAGCAGATTCGTTTTGGGCATTCTGCTTTCGAATACGACAATAGGATTGCCGCCGTATGTCGATATTGATGAAGGCTTTACTAAATGGGCATTTATGCCATTCACCTGTATATCGTCGCTGCCTTTTCCTTCGGTAAACGGATTGGTCAATGCGTTTTCGCTCACCTTGAAATAGCTTGTCAAGGTAGCATTCGTAATTGTATATATTCCATTCACTCGGATAGCAGGGGTAAAATCGATCCGGATTTCGATATTGTCACCAGGTTTGAATTTGTCCGGATAACGGATCATGAAGTAGTTTTTATTCCCCGTCATGACCGTGTGGTCAACCGTGGCATCATTGGTCTTGTTTGCACCGTTTACTTTTATCTCGACATGGCCGCTGCTAAGGTTCGGGATAAATCCGTATACCGTATTTCTCGCGACGGCCGCCGTACCGTCTATCGGCAGATAAAGGTATTCGTAACGATCCGGATCTCCCGGTGAGCCTTCTACTTTTCCCCTCCAATGGAATGAACCTTCGTCTTCGCTGGCAAAGCGTTTGTGGTTGACATCCGCCTCGGGCAGTTTCTGAGTGCCGTTATCAGGGTTACCGTCATTATCGGTATCTTTATATCCAACGGAATTCTCGTGACGCTTGAGGTAGAACGTATCAAGGGCGATGCCCTCACTCTTGCAGATATGACTGACCCCCTGCTTCAGGTATCCTACTTTCGTCAGGGTTGTACTGCCCCATAGTTGGTCGGTCGTATAATAAATAGTATCCGAACGATTCGTTAATGGTGCGACACAAGCAGGCGACTTGAAGGTAACATGCAGATATCCTCGAGTTGCGCCCGAAATGCTTGCGCTTGATGTTATCTTGAAAGAACGCTTGCTAGACGAATGAGAGGTCGGAGTAAAAGTTACGGTGGCAGGGAAAGAGCCTGTCCCATTTTCATTGAGCGTTATTTTTAAGTCTTCGATACTCAGCCACGCCGGCGCTGTTACGGTAAACACGGAAGGAGCTGCATCGATCTGGCCTAATGTGATCGGTACCGTTCGTTTAAAGGTTTGTTCCCCTTTACATGTCTGACTGTTTATGCTTACCTGATTGGTAAACATAGGGAGAATTACTTTCGGTAACGTTTCTGTTTTTATCTTTCCTGTATTCTTTGAACAAAAGCCTTCTATGGAATGTATGAAGACTTCCAAGCTATGACAGTCTGGAGTACCGTAACCGGTCCACCGGAACCTTTCGTTTGTCGGCTCCTCGAATACATTGCCGTTGTGAGTGGCTACATAGAGGGTCACGGTCTGACCGGCCGGAATCATCTCATAGACTTCCATGTTGATGAAATTATCGATCATACCCGTAAACGACGATTTTAATTTTCTGTCGTTAAAGCTGTAGGTGTAACGTTTAAGGGGAGAGATTTTTTTTAAAGGACCGTTGCCATTCTGGACGAATATTTTGGATGTGTCGATGCAGCCGTAATAACTAAGGCCCCCATTAATTCTACAATCCACGGAGAACTTGCGGATAGCGGCGGTACTGCTGTTGGTAAACACTGTTCTGACCCATGTAAGCGAGCCGTCTTTAGGGACGTCTTTAGGGGCTATAGGTGCTGCGCTGCTGTTGTTTGCGGCTACGTACTGACAGCTGGTAGCCGAAAATGCCGGTGTGGAGCCCGATCCGCCCATCGCAAGCATGATCTGTTGCTCGGACGAAGTATGGCATGCGGCGCCGTTATGTGGAAAGCGTGCCGTGGCGGAAATCTTCTGGTAGCCGCAGATGACGGGCGTACCTACAGCCTTGAAAGTGATCTGTTTGCTGTTAGTGTTGTCGATCATGCTGCCTCCCATAGTTGCAGGTGAAGCGAAAGTAAGCGTGTAGGTACGTTTCCCGTCGGGCAGGTTCGTTTCGGTGGGGGTCAGTGGGCTGCCGTTGAGCTTAAACTCGGAAAGTGTGACTTCCGATGTACTGACGGTGTATGTCACTTGTGCCGACGATGCTTTGTCGGCTGATGCTGTCCTCAAATACGTAGTGACAGTCTTGGGTGTCGTTGGGATACCGTTGAAATTGATATTGTCGCCGCCTGCCGGCAAGCCGATCTGCAGAACAGGCCGTGCAGCATTGGCTGTAAGATTAGCGCTCACCTTGGAATCCGTACCGCTCAACACTTTTACCGTGAATTGGACAACACCGGGTGTAATACAGCCAGTCGCTTTTACATCGACCTGTACTTCCACTTCGTGATCTTTCGGTATGGCTCCGTTAAAACTCAGCGTGACCGTCTGCCCGGCCTGCGTTTTAGTGATTCCGATGCCGCCTATGGTCACTTGAGGATTCTCTACTTCGACATCGTTCGGCAATTGAAGCTGTACCTTGGCGTCGGTCAGGGGTCCCCCCTGTGGAGTAAACCGATAGGCGATGGTAAGCGGTTCACCGTAGGCTACCAATCGGTTTCCGCCGGTGAATTTCGGATAGCCGTCAGCTACTCTGACAGTCGTTTGCGCCTGTGCCGCCTCTATTGTGCTGACTAAGCAGAAGAAAATGAGGAGTCCTCGGAGCAAGGTCAGTAAATGACGGGAATAATTCCATCTGTACTTTCTTTTCATTTTTTTTGTTGTTATAAAGAATTAATATAGAAAAAGTATTGTTCGCAGGTATGATCGTCACAGATTATGGGGTGACGGAGACAGGAAAATATTATATAGAGGCTCTTTCGTTTCTGTTATACTCAATGGGGAAAGAACATTCCAATGATATAGATTCATTTTTGCTATAATATTGAATTACGGCGCAAAAATAAATGATTTTTTTAAAACAACAATTCTTTGATAAAAAAACACAAAGAGAAAAACGAATGATGCGTTTATGGTTATGCGTTGTTCAATAATTCTATCAATGGGTATTGGTTATCTCAAACGATTTTTTTGTCGGACGAATAATATAACCCCGATGATGTTTGCAAATTTTGGTTTTTATATGCGTATCTTTGTCTCCCGTTTGTCAGGGAATCTCCGAAAAGAAAAGGAAAAATAGAGGAGAACCATTGAGTACCGTGATTGTTATATAAATTGTTATATAAATGTAGATAGATTGGATTGAAAATTTAAAAGATGGTTGTTATGAAAAAGATTTTTGTACTTGCGGTTTCGATAGCCGCTTTAACCGGGTGTAACCGGGGCGGACAAAAGGCCGGTTACGTGATTGAGGGACGGATTGCCGAGACGCGTACGGACGTGGAAGGGCGATACGTCTATCTGAGTTCTTTCGGGAAAGAAGGAGGGGTGATTGACAGTGCGCTGATTTCGAAGAATGCGTTTACGTTCGAGGGCGCTGCAACGAATGGACAGCTCTGTAAACTTTCTTTTGAAGAAGAGGAGGCGGCACGACCGGGCGAATCGTCGGCATTCTCGACTTTTTTCATTTTGCAGGATGGAAAAATGCAAGCCGTGCTTGATACGTTTTCGTATGTGACGGGGACGCCGGAAAATGATGCGTTCAAGACTGTACGCGAGTCGATTGCGACCGCACGCAAAGGGTATGCCGACTTGGTGAAAGCCATCCGAGCAGGCGATCGGGAAGCGGAAAAGAAGGCGTATCAGATTGATATGGACGTGTTGAATGCCGTGAAAGCGTATATCGAGGCGAATCCGACAAAGCTGTCGGCAGCCAAGCTGTTGCACGAATTTCGCTACTATATTGATGAAGGGGAACAGGAAGCCATCTTCGCCAAAGCCGATTCGACGTTTATGAGTCTTCCCGGTATCGGCCCGATGGTCGCTCACCTTGAAGTGCTGAAAAGTGTTGCTCCGGGGAAGACATTCGTCGACTTCGAGATGCCCGATCCGAAAGGAAAAATGCGTAAGTTGTCCGATTACGTCGGACAAGGTAAAAAGGTCGTGCTGATCGATTTCTGGGCCTCGTGGTGTGGACCGTGCATGCATGAAATGCCGAACCTGACGGCAACGTACAAGACGTATCGCAAGAAAGGCTTCGAGATTGTCGGCATTTCACTCGACAAGGAGGAAGAGGCTTGGTTGAAAACGATCAAAGAGAAGAAGATGGACTGGATTCATCTCTCCGACCTGAAAGGCTGGAAGTCCGGCGGTGCGGCACTTTACGGTGTGAACAGCATCCCGTGCACCGTCCTCGTCGACAGGGACGGCACGATTCTGGCACGCAACCTGATGGGCGACGAGTTAAATAAGAAGCTCGAAGAACTGTTTGCTAAGAAATAAGATCGGATAGGAGGGAGGAATAGCTCCTCCTTTCTTTCCGTCGGAGGTGGGCGCTTTGTGTGTTTATTCCGTCAGCGCTTTCCAAAGCGGTTCGTCCGGTACGGGCGCGACGATATTAATCGGTCGTTTCGATACCGGATGAACAAACGATACGCGACGGGCGTGCAGGCTGATTCCCCCGTCGGGATTGGAGCGACCGGCGCCATATTTGAGGTCTCCCCGGATGGGGCAACCGATGGCCGCAAGCTGGCAGCGGATCTGATGATGCCGGCCCGTTTGCAGGTCGATTTCGAGGAGGTAATAATTTTCGGATTGCGCGAGGAGGCGGTAATGTAATACGGCTTTTCGCGCATCCCGTTTTTGTGACGGAGTACAAACGTAGCTTTTGTTCTGTTTCTCGTTGCGTACGAGCCAGTGTGTCAGTTCCTGCTCTACTTCGGGCGGACGATTGCGTACAATAGCCCAATACGTTTTCTTTATCTCTCCTGTGCGAAATAACTCGTTCATCCGGGCAAGCGCTTTGCTCGTTTTGGCAAAGACGACGACGCCCGTCACCGGACGGTCGAGGCGATGCGTGACACCCACAAACACATTGCCGGGCTTGGCATACTTTTCTTTCAGCCACGTCTTCAGCAGATCGGCCAGCGAGGTATCGCCCGTTTTGTCGCCCTGCACCAGCTCATGACAGTTTTTGTTTACCGCAATCAAATGATTGTCTTCGTAGATGACTTTCATACGTTTCGTTTTTTAGGATTTCATACAGATCATCGGGCCGACGTCATGTGGTCGTCGGATATGTCGCGGCATCTTGTTTCTGATCCGTAGAAAGGTGTCTTTGTTCCGCTGCACGACTACAGAGCGGGCAGCAGATGTTCCCAAATCATGTTCAGTTCGGCTTGCATGTCGCCGATGTGTGCCGTAGTGACGATAACAGCGTCTTTTTCGGGCAGGACGACAATGAACTGTCCGTTGGCGCCGTCAGCACGGAAAGCGTTATGTCGGCATCGCCACATCTGGTAACCATAGCCTTGCAACCAGTCACTGTCTTCGGGTTTAATTTTGAGCGTTTCGCGGCGTGCGCCGGCAGGGAGCGAAGCAATGTGCGAAGTGCTGGCTTCGTCGATCCATGTGGCGGGAAGCAGTTGTCGCCCTTTCCATTGTCCTTTTTGCAGGAGGAGTTGTCCGAGCTTGGCCATATCCTCGGTACGGACGTAGAGCCCCCATCCGCCGCAGTTGATGCCCTGCGGACTTTCATCCCATCTCACCGTGTCGATGCCGAGCGGATCGAAGAGACGCGGGCGGAGGTAATCGACCGTTTTCTCGTCTGTAACTTTCTGCACGATGGCTGCAAGTATATACGTGGCCAGACTGTTGTAAACGAATACCTGGCCCGGCTCATGCGCGAGCGGAGCGGCCAGAAATTCGGCAACCCAGTCTTTGTCGTGATGCTGACGGATGTTGGATGTCGGATCGGTATCGTGTCCGCACGACATGGTGAGCAGGTGGCGTATTTCCATCTTCTTCAGCTTTTCGTCTACGTTTGCCGGTAGTTTATCGGGGAAGAAATCGACGACTTTGTCGGTCGTCCGGATACGCCCTTCGGCCACGGCAAAGCCTACGGCCATCGAAGTAAACGTTTTGCTGACGGAGTTGAGGATGTGCAGCTGATTCGGAGCATGATCGCCTAACCAATGTTCGGCAATTACTTCGCCATGCTGCACGACCATGACACTGTGCAAATCGTGGCCGGCCGAACGGACGGCTTCCAGATAGCGCGCGATGACGGGGTCTATCTTCCGTGCGGCGTCTCTGTTACGCGGCAACGGATCAATGTGTTCGAGCTTACCGGAGGTAGCCATGCCGCTGCTTTCTGCGGGCGCGGAGTACCGTGCATTCATCGGTACGCAGAAAGACAGCAGGACAAGGCATAACCACCACGTAAGAAAATCGTTTGTCCGTTTCATAATACGGGTTTTGTTCGGGAGAAGGCTTGTGTGCTTCGCCCTCGTTACATATTCATTCCGCCATCGACCTGAAGTACCTGTCCGGAAACGTACGACGACATGTCGGAAGCAAGGAACACGGCGATGTTGGCTACATCTTCGGGTGTACCTCCGCGGCGCAAGGGAATTTTCTTGATCCATTCTTCGCGGATGTTTTCGGGCAGCGCTGCCGTCATGGCTGTTTCGATAAAGCCCGGAGCGATGGCGTTGGCGCGGATGCCTTTCGGTCCCATCTCCTGTGCGATGGACTTGGCCATGGCAATCATGCCGGCCTTCGAAGCCGCATAGTTCGCCTGACTGGCATTGCCGTGTACACCTACGACCGAAGCCATGTTGATGATGTTTCCGCTACGCCGGCGCATCATGACGGGCAGACAGGCGTGAACGAAGTTGAACGCCGATTTCAAGTTGACGGCGATGACGGCATCCCATTGTGCTTCGCTCATGCGCAGCATCAGGCCGTCTTTCGTGATGCCTGCGTTGTTGACGAGGATATCCACACCGCCGAAGTCCTTCACAATCTCTTCGACCACCTGATGCGTTTCGTCAAAGTTCGCCGCATTCGAGGCATATCCTTTCACTTTCACGCCCAAGGCCGCGATTTCTTTTTCCGTCGCCTGTGCGTTCTCGTCGATCGCCAGATCGGTAAATGCAATGTTTGCTCCTTCCGAAGCAAATTTCAGGGCAATCGCTTTTCCGATACCTCGTGCAGCGCCTGTCACCAGGGCTGTCTTTCCTTCCAGTAGTTTCATTTTTATTGAATTTTTAAAGGTTTATAATTCGTAAAGTCTTTATAGTGTATTAATTATATACGGATGAGACAGGCACCGGCCGAATATCCGCCGCCGAAAACACTGATGCACACAAGGTCATTCTTCTTGAACCGGTCGATATGCTGGGCGAAGACGAGCGCACAACTGGCCGAGCCGGTATTGCCCAGTCCTTCGATGTTACTCAGGATTTTTTCGTCGGGCATGCGGAGGTTGTTTGCGATGTTCTTCAAGATGCGCAGATTAGCCTGATGTCCGATGAAGTAGCTGAGATCGTCGAACGTATAGCCTCTCTTTTCCAGCAGGCGTTTGGCATTTTTAGGCATGTACGTGCACGCCTGTATGAAGACGTCTTTGCCTTCGGGCATACGGATTCCCCCGTCGCGCGGACGCAGCTGGATGCCTTCAGGGCCTTTCCCGAGCGTACCGAGCGCCTCGGTGTAAATCTCCAGCACTTCGTAGTCCTTTTCATGTACGCGTTCGTTCGAAATAAAGAAAGCCACGGCCGTGTCGCCCCAAAGGTGGCCGGCCTTCGGATCGTCCTCATTACTGTATGCCGAATTTTTATCTCCTCCGATAATCAGTGCTTTGCGTGCCTTCCCACAAGCAAAATATCCTTCGATGATCTCAAGCGCGTTCACGAACGACGAACAGGCCGACGAGATGGTGAATGCTTTGGCATTCTCAATTCCATAGGCGTGCTGTACGACATGAGCGGCTGTGCCGACGGTGTCGTACGGTGAATACGTGGCAGCCACGATGAGGTCTACGTCTTTAATATCGTATGGGAGCCAAGGCAAGGCGTTTCGTACGGCTTCGAGCCCCATCGTATTGATGTTCTCGTTGGCTTGCGCCCGCGCTCGTGTTTTTATGCCGGTGCGCTGCACAATCCAGTCGTCCGTCAGTCCTGCTCTTTCCGTATAAAATGAATTGGGAATCCGTTGTTCAGGAAGATAAAATCCTGTAGCGTTAATATACATTGTTCTTGATTTTAATACCATTGAAGATGAGATTCATCATGTTCTGCCGCTCAATGATCCGGTCTCTTTCCGAGTCGCTGAGATGTCCGCGGATGTAGGGAACCTCCAGTCCTTTCAGTGCATGATGGATAATCAGCGCCGTCACCCGGATGTCGGGTACATGGAAGATACCTGTTTTGACACCTTCTTCCAGAATGTTACAGATGATCTCCGTTTCGCGCTGATCAAATTTTTTACGGGCTTTCTCGACCCGCCAAATATCGCGGAAGAACGTAGCCCGCAATGTTCCGTTACGGAATACGATCGTCTTGACCGCATCTAACCGCATATATATGAAAGAAATCAGTTTCTCGTCGGCCGGTAGTTGTTTCGCGGCGACTTCAAGCAGCATCTCGAGCAGCTTGTTAAGCTCCGCTTCCACGACTGCCGAAAAGATATCGTCTTTGTTCTTGAAGTAGGTATATAGCGTGCGTCTTCCCTTTTGCGAAGCTTGTGCAATGTCGTTCATTGTCGTATGATGATACCCCATGCGAGCAAAGAGTTGACGAGCGACATCAACTAAGGTATCACGCGTTTTGGAGACGGTTATGGACATAAACTGCACACTTCTGTTGAATTTGTGCGCAAAAATAGATAAAAAAGTTGCAATTTACGAATGTACAGGAAAAAAAACGAAATATTTTGTTTTTTCAAAACGATGTTGTATCTTTGCAGCCTCAAACAAAAAATTGAGGCTATATCGCGGAGTGGAGCAGTGGTAGCTCGTTGGGCTCATAACCCAAAGGTCGTAAGTTCGAATCTTGCCTCCGCAACTATTCCAAAGGCGGACTTCCGAATATCGGAATCCGCCTTTTCTAATAGATTGACTGGCCTGTTTTTTTTCGAAGAAATTTTCTCTAATCCATCGTTAAAATGTGAGGGAGTAGGGGGGGGGCTATTTCTTTAGTTTCGCATAAAAGATATAGTTGTTATCGCTCTCACGAATATCGTTGCGAATCTCCTGTAAACGTTTACGTGCTTTTTCTTTTAACGATGTGTTGTTTTTAAGCTGCGCATCCAATTGGTCGATTAAATCGCCCGGATCCACATTCCATACATAATATCCGTTATAAAACGTAGGCCATTCCAGAGGTATATCGCCTAAATAGTCGTTGTGTATTTTGTAGAATGCGCCTTTCAGCGTGTGCTTATCGACGATAAATTTGGCAGGATACTCGGTCGTCGATGTCGTTTCGGTCAATTTCTTCTCAATGGTGATATCTCCGATAAAATGATTGGGAAGTTCCCCATAGCTGTGAATCTTCCAGGGTCTCCCTTTGAAGTCGAGCGTAAACTTCGGATCGAGGCGATTCGCGGCCGTGTTGTAATAATACACACTGTCCGGACGTTGCTCGAAAAATGTAAATAACGAACAATCGTAAGCTCCGGCATTTCGGTTAGACAGCACTTCGTTGCTGTAATCGGGCTGTACGGCCAAATGACCGGCAGGAATACTGTCGATCATGTTGCCGGCAAAATCCTGCGTCCATGCCACGGCAGGAGCACCGGCGAAGGGCAACATGAAAACCGAGATTTTAGACGCGCCGGCATCAACAAAGATTTTGCCTTTCGGCACACGGTATCTCAACGGGATAGGGTCGAGCGGTTCACCCTGCAAGTTAAAACGTAATACCTTGTCGCTTTGCCACGGGAGGAGGAATATCTGCCCGCTCTGCTCGTCCAGCCATTCGTCATACACATTCTGATACTCGTTCGGCCCCTGTCCGAATGCTCCGATCGCGGTGATAAACTTGCCGCTTTTGTCGAATAGTTTGAACGGATTGTTACGGTTGTTACGCACCAAAATATAATGTTCGCTCACGAATGTTGCTCCACCGCCTACCAATGCTTCGTCACGGTTATCAAGCTTGACCAGCTGTAACTCTTCCGCAAAGAGGCTCAGCGGCAGATCGACCGTATCTTTGAGCTTCGTCAGATCGCACGAAATCACTTCGGAGTCGCCGACTTTCACTTTTTCAGCGACCACCTCCATGTCATTCAATCCGGTTGCTTTTTCGTTTTTGCATCCCGGTAACATCATTCCGCCACATAGCAGAAAAGCCATAAGAAAATGTTTCTTGTCCATACTTTCATTGTTTTTAATGTTATAACATTTGGAATTAGTTTCAATCGGTACGACAAAAATAGCTTGAACAGGTGGTGCGGTGAAATTTTCAGGCGGACAATACGTGATGCTTGTTTGATGTTATTTTGTTGAATAGTTGTTGTTTATAAAATATGGCGTCTGAAATAAGGCGGACAATTATGTTGTGACCTTTACTGATCTTGCAGGAATGTATCGAGATCGATATGTTTTTCGGTGATTTTGAACTTGTCGGTTTTCAGGCGATACTTTCGTTTGGTGACAGCTGATTTTGTTATGCAATAAATGTCGGACAAGTCTTGCAGGTTGACCCTCATCTTCACGAAACAGCAGAAATAAAGATCGTCGTCGGTTAACGACGGGTATTGCGTTTTAAGCTGCTCGATAAATCCGGGATAGACTTCGTTGACACTTCGCGTAAGCTCGGCCCAATCGGTTTCTTTCATCCTGATTTTGTTACCGGTATCGGGTAATGTTTCGTGTTGTTCACCTGCATTTTCTTCATCGATATGTAACGACGGTATACGGTGGAAGAAGTGGATGCGTCGGAACAGCGATTCTCGCAGTAGTGCTTCTTTTTCCCGTAGCGCACTGATTTCCTGTTGCTGTTTAAGCAACACGTTTTGATGTTCCAACTCTCTGGTTTTGGCTTGCAGGCGAAGCGCTTGCCGGTTTTTCTTCTGTCGCCAGAAAACAAAGAACAAGCTAACGGAAACTGCAAATACAACCAGAAGGACGACTAACAGTAGAATATCTTTTTCTTTCTGTTCGATTTTGAGCCGGTTGTTCTCGTTCTTCAGCCGTTCGCTTTCATACCGGCGCTCAAGTGCTGTCATACGGATGTTCGATTCCAGATGACGCGTAGTTTCCTGTTTCTTCCGCAGGGTGCCGAAGGCTTTGTCATGCAGTCCCTGCTTTTCATACCAGTCGCACAAAAAGCCATAGGCGATATCGGCCACGACATGATCGTTTCCCTGAAGGGCCTGTTCGAGATAGTATCGGGCCGAGTCGGGCTGGTTTTGCTTGTCAAACAGCATGGCTTGTGACAAGTTGCGTGTCGGAATCTCTTCGCGATTCACCCGCAAGGCATGTTCCTGCTTCTTGTATCGTAGGGCTTTTTTAAAATCGTCCCGGCCGGCATACAGATCGCTTAGCCTGCTGAGAGCGACGCTTTGCTGATCGGGAGCATGGTTTTTCTCGGCCAGAGCCAACGCTTCCCGACACAGATTAAGGGCTTCTTCAATTGCATGATCGTATTTATAAGCCTGTGCCAGATCCAATAATACATAAACTTTTGCCTTGGCATTCGTTTCTCCGTCAAGAAGGCCGAGTACCGTCCGGTAATTCTTTACAGCTGCTTTTGTACGACCAAGATATAAGTTCGCATAACCGGACATACGTTGAACGCGGATACGTTTGTTGTGGCTCACTTCCGGAGGAATGACGTTCTCGGCAGCGGCAAAGTAATGCAGCGCCGAGTCATACGCCGAGGTAGAGAAGAAAAACATCGCTTTGGTGTACAGGGCATCGAACAGTGCGATAGAATCGTTGGTTTCTCGATAACGAGCGACCGCAAGACTGACGAGCGAGTCGGAAGGAGGCCGGTTGCCTGTCATCAGCATGGTACGGGTAAGCAGCAACCCGTATTTCGCCTGATCGGATCTCGTGAAATTTCTGCTGTTGCTGACGGCTTGCAGCTTTCTCAAGGCATCTGCGGGCAACGAGTCCGATAACATTCCCGCCTCATGCAGCAGTTGTTGGTCATGATATGCGTCTCCGCATGAAAAGAGGAGGAGCAGCATGATGACGGGAATGTATGGTATGACAAATGGATGTCTTAAACTCATGAAATCCGTTACAAAGATCACTAAAAAGTACGCGATGTTCCTGTTTTATTCAAGACTAAACCGAACCGTTTGGACGTCGGCGCTGTTACGGCCGATCATCAGTTCGAACTCGCCCGGTTCGTACACATAGTCGAGGTCGGCGTTATAAAAGCGGAGATCGTCCGTCGTGACATCGAACGATACGGTCTTCGTTTCGCCGCGTTTCAGACTGATTCGCCGGAATCCTTTCAGTTCTTTGACCGGCCGCGAGACACTGCCTGCCACATCGCGGATATAGAGTTGTACCACCTCGTCGGCGTCGTATGCCCCCGTGTTCGTTACATCGACTGCAGCCGTGATTTTGCCGCCTTCGTGCAGCGTATGACGGTCGAGCCGCACTTCACCGTATGAGAAAGTCGTGTACGAGAGTCCGTAGCCGAACGGGAAAAGCGGATCGTTGTCTACATCGAGGAAATTGCTGCGGAATTTGGAGAACCATTGGCGTTCGGGACGTCCGGTATTCAAGTGATTGTAGTAGAGGGGGAGCTGTCCGGTGCTTTTAGGCATGGAGGTGACTAACCGTCCGCCCGGCACCCGGTCGCCGAACAGCACGTCGCAGATGGCGTCGCCTGCTTCGCTTCCTCCGAACCATACGTTAAGAATGGCCGGGATATGTTCGTTCTCCCACGTCATCACCGTGCTGCGGCCCGAGAAATACACGAGTACGATCGGTTTTCCGGTCTTTTCTAAGGCGGCCAGCAGATCGCGCTGGGCGTCGGGCAAGGTGAGGTCGCTTCGGCTGCTGCATTCGCCGCTCATCCCCGACGATTCGCCTACGGCGGCTACGATCACATCGGCACCGGCAGCTGCTTCGAGCGCCTCATGCAGGATTGCTTCCGCCGGACGCCCGTCTCTTTCCGGGCCTCCGAAAGCCTTCGCGTTTTTCTCCAGTCCGGCATCGTGCATCAGGTTCGACCCTTTGGCGTATACGACCTCCGCCTTCGTGCCTGCGGCGTCTTTCATTGCCTCGTAGAGAGACTTGTATCCTTCGGGACGGGCGGCGACACTCCACGTTCCGGGCATATCGAAGCGACTGTCGGCCATCGGGCCTACCAGCGCGATACGTCCGCTGCGTGAAAGCGGTAATATTCCGCCGTCGTTTTTGAGCAGTACAAACGTTTGCGCTGCTATGCGACGGGCTTCGGCCCGATGCGCCGAGGTGAAGATTTCCTTTTCGGCCCGACGGGCATCCAGATAACGGTAAGGATCGTCGAACAGTCCCAGTCTGTACTTGGCCTCCAATATCCGCCGGCAGGCACGATCGATTGCTTCGAGTGTCACTGTCCCTTCGTTGAGCGATGCTTCGAGCGTACCGGCAAATCCGTCGGAGACCATATCCATGTCTGTGCCGGCACGAAGTGCGAGCGCGGAGGCTTGTTTCAGATCGCCCATGCCGTGCTCGGTCATCTCCGCAATGGCCGTATAATCCGTCACGACAAAGCCTTTGAAGCCCCATATATTGCGCAGCACATCGGTCAGCAGCCACTTGTTGCCTGTTGCGGGGATACCGTCGACGACGTTGAACGAAGTCATCACCGATCCGGCTCCGGCGTCGATGGCTGCCTTATACGGCGGGAAGTAATCGTTGAACATGGTGCGCCGGCTCATGTCGACCGTATTATAATCGCGTCCGGCTTCCGAGGCTCCGTAAAGAGCGAAGTGCTTCACGCATGCCATGAGGGTGTTCCCGGCAGATAAATCATGCCCCTGATACCCTTCGACCATTGCCCGGGCGATCTGTGCGCCCAGATACGGGTCTTCGCCGGCTCCTTCGGCCATCCGTCCCCAACGGCCATCCCGACAGAGATCAACCATCGGACTGAACGTCCAGCAGATGCCGTCGGCCGAAGCCTCCACAGCCGCGATACGCGCCGACTGTTTCACGGCGTCCATGTCCCAGCTGCATGCCAACGCAAGAGGAATCGGGAAAACGGTTTCATAGCCGTGAATCACATCCATTCCAAAGAGAAGCGGTATCTTCAAACGGCTTTTTTCTACGGCAATCTCTTGCAGGGTACGGATATTCGCAACCCCTTTCAGATTGAAGAGCCCACCGATCTCGCCACGTGCAATCTTCGCCGCAATATCGCTGCTCTTAGCTTCACCCGTGACGATATTTCCCGATACAGGCAGATTCAACTGACCGATCTTCTCCTGCAGCGTCATTCGGCTCATCAGCTCGTCGATAAACCGGTCCATCTTCGAGGCTTCTTGGCCTGCAACCGTCGCAGATACGAACCAGCACCCCGCTAATATGAAGCTCACCATATGATTCTTCATAGACTCTGTTTATTAAATAAATTAATGTAAATTCGATGTGAAAAAGAATTATTCTCCGGCTTCTCGCTTGGCTTCCTTTACCATCTTTTCGTTTGCACTGATCATGATTTCGACACGGCGATTCTGTGCGCGTCCTCCGACAGTCGTATTATCGGCTACCGGCTGATGAATACCTTTGCCTTCGTACATCATTCGTTTCGTGCTGACTCCCTGCTCTACCAGATAATCGTATACGCTCTTTGCACGTCGTTCGGAAAGCGTCTGATTGTAATCCACCTTTCCCGTGTTGTCCGTATGACCTACGATGCGGAGGTTCGTGTCGAGGTTTCTCTCCAGATTCGTAGCTAAGTTACGCAGTGCGGACTTCGAAGCTTCGCTAACGGTGCTTGAGTTCGTTGCAAACAGGATGCCTGAGTCGAAAGTTACCTTCAGAGCCGGTGCCTGTCCTTCTTCCTCAACCACTTCCACTTTCGTATCTTCGGGAAGTACTTCCTCCAATTCCTTCTTTTGCTTGTCCATCTTCTTGCCGATGATGGCGCCTGCCGCACCTCCTACCGCCGCACCGATCACAGCGCCCAGCGCCGTATTTCCGGCAATCTTACCGACCCCCGCACCTACTGCCGCACCGCCGCCTGCACCGATGGCCGTTCCTTTCGCCGTGTTGCTTGCCCCGCAGCCGGAAAGCAATATTGCTGCACCGAGCAGCGTTGTAATCCATAGATTCACTCTTTTCATATTCATTGCAAATGTAATAAATTAATGTTTGTAATGTTCGTTTCTTTCTGCTTTTGTGTCCATATAACAATTTAAATACGCCGCAAGTTACGGAAAAGTCTACTGATCCGCAAAATAATTTCAAAAGAGGAGGGTTGGATTTACCCAACCAGCAAATACTTGACGAATTTATGGAGAAATTGCCCGCTTTTGTCATTCAGAGCGAAGCGAAGAATCTCTTTTCCTTTACCCCGCGAGATTCCTCACGGTGTTCGGAATGACAAATTAATGGTTAATTGTCAATGGTTAATTGTTATAGGAAAACGAAAAGTCCTTCGGGTATTCATTTTTCACTTTTCACTTTTCACTTTTCGTTCGTTTATGTGTATTTGCGTCCATTCGCGTCATTTGCGAAATTTGCGTTCGGATAACCCGACACCACACAAAAAAAGGGCGAACACAGAGGTTCGCCCCTACACGGCATACCGCACGCTGAATGCTGACGGCTGACCGCACTGCATTCCCCCTTTTTGAAGGGATAACATCCCCCCTTCGCTTCCGCTCTTTCCCCCCTTTGAAGGGGGGGATGTCCCTCTGCGTTCGGATACCGTGTACCACGCATAACAATTAACAATTGACCATTAACAATTGAATTACGTCAGGCTTTCAGCCCTCTAAAAAAGGTGCGGGCATCGATACCCCACCCTTACGGGATGGGGCTGAAATATATCGGGCTTTCAGCCCTTGTACCCTGTGCGGGCTAACCCCTTCGGGGCGTTGAGATGAACATCCCCCCCCCAGCCCCCCTTCAAAGGGGGGAAGAGCGTGAGCGAAGAATCTCTTTCCTTTTCCGGGGCGGGATTCCTCACGGTGTTCGGAATGACAAATTAATGGTTAATTGTCAATGGTTAATT
>ERZ772967.260-NODE-260-length-45472-cov-4.425920_pt1 | contig 45472 bp, 35 predicted proteins | sample MGYA00511677_ERZ772967 | MGnify/ENA primary metagenome ERZ772967 (study PRJEB29015, sample SAMEA2737931) | human oral metagenome | biome: human oral; feature: human-associated habitat; material: dental | place: China | collected 2146 ...
CCCGAAGGGGACTTGAACCCCTGACCTCCGCCGTGACAGGGCGGCATTCTAACCATCTAAACTACCGGGCCAAGCGCATGACTCACGCAAATAATTATATCGGTACCAATCTTTTTTGTCAAGCACACCCCATAAAAAGGTATCACCTTTCTGGAAAGGTGACAACCAGCAGCATCTTAAATGCTTCTATTCCATAGACAGCATGTGGATGATTGGCAGGCATGACAATACTATCACCTTTGGCAAGTTCATAATCCTTGCCGTCAATCGTAAGACGCCCCTTGCCATCCAGTACAACAACCAGCGCATCGCCTTTCGATTCATGTGTGCTGATGCCCTCCCCTTTGGCAAAGGCAAACAGCGTGATACCGACACCCTCGTTTTGAACAAGCGTCTTGCTGACGACTTGCCCTTCCGCATAAGTAACGGTATCGCTAAGGGAAAGAACCTCGGCAATGGGAATATTTCGAAGAATGTTTGCCATGTAAATCAACCCTCTCTATATAAATTTATATTCCCTTAGTCAACAGACTGCCAAAGGCAATGCCCTAAGCAGTCCGCTGTTCGCAAAATTAAGCCCGCACCTTTGCAAAGTTATGCGTTAACGCATGGAAGCGATACCATATCATCGGAAGGATCAGCATCGGGATGCCCGCGTAAAGCGCTTGCCGCAGATCTGGTGTGAAGAACATCACGACGAGACAAAGGACCTGCGCCCAGATGCCGAAAAGCGTAACATATGGAAAAAGCGGGGTCTTATAGCGAAGACGGCTCTCTGTACCGGCAGCGATCATCTTCTTGCGGCTGCGGTACTGGCTCCAACAGATGGAGATCCAAGCGATTGCACCGGTAAAACCGGAAACCGCAAGGAGATGTGTATAGATCGTGCTGTTCGGGTCGAGCGCGTAAAAGAGAATAACCGCCCAGCAGGCACAGATGGAAATCATGATGGAATGCGACGGCATGCCGTTCTTGTTGATAAAGGTCAGCGTCTTCGGCGCCATGCCCATCTTTGCCAGCGCATGGAGCGAGCGCGCCGCGCCATAGAGTCCGGAGTTCGAGCAAGAAAGTGCCGCCGTTAAGATGACAAAGGCGAAGATCGCTGCAAAGTTCGTCAATCCATACTCTGCCATTGCCACGGCAAAGACGCTCTCTTCTAAAGACGCTTTATCCCACGGAAGGATAGAGATGAGGAGTGAAATTGGAATGATATAAAGCGCAATGATGCGCCAGGAGACATTCCGAACGGCAATCGGAATGCTCTTCTCTGGATTCTTACACTCGCCCGCAGCCAGCCCGATGATCTCTGTTCCCTGAAAATTGACGAGGATAATGACCATCGTCAGGAAGACTGCCCCATAGCCATTTGGCATAAAGCCGCCGCTGCCCATGAGAACGCTCGCGCCGATAAAGCCTTGATCCCCGATGACGCCGAGGCAGATAAGACCTGCCACGATGGAAAAGGCCAAGAGAGCCACAATCTTGATAAGACTAAGCCAAAACTCGCTCTCACCGAACTTATCGACATGAAAAAGGTTCAGCACCGTGACGAGCAGACCGAAAAATACCGCCCACCAAAGCTGACTGATTTCGGGTACAAAGTTGTTCATGATGATGCCTGCGGCTATCATCTCAGAAGGGACGTAACTGACCCATGTAACCCAGTACGCCCAGCCAACGCCACAGGCCCATGTGGGAGAAATATGCTCCTTCGCATAGGTGACGAAAGATCCGGAAACAGGCTTTTCCACCGCAAGCTCCGCCAGGCAGAGCATGACGGCAAGCACGATGATCCCGCCTAAGAGGTAGGCGAGGATGGAAGCCGGGCCTGCTTTTTCAAGGACGTACCCCGTGCCGAGGAAGTAGCCGCTGCCAATGACTCCGCCTAGGGAGATCAACTGCAGATGCCTGTTCTTCAGCCCCTTATTCATTTTCGATTCGTTCATGACCTTTATAACACAACCTTCCCAGCAGCGCTTCTTTTTGTGATTTGTTTTAGCATTGCCATCCGCGCTGCTTCATATAATAACCAACAATTTAAGAATACCACAACTATCTGGTGATTGCTATAGTTTTCAAAATTTTTTCGTATACTGACAAACAAACGGTGAAACAGAAAAGCTCCCTTGTCTGCCATAGCAGAGACCAAAGGAGCTTCTGCTAACTTATCCTATGTTACAGAATTGCTTCTTCATCTTAGACGTTTTCAAAGTCAATCAGCTTTGCATCTCGAATGCCGTCGACGTTCTTGACCTCGCTTAAGACATCCGCTGGAATGTCATGATCAACGGTAAGTACCATGAGATTCGTACCTTCGATGTCCGTCTTTCCAACTTCCATACCAGAGATGTTGATGTCCTTTAAGCCGAGAATCGTGCCGACCTTGCCAATGACACCCGGGCGATTGATATGTGGGCAAACAAGAATGCGTGCGTGCGGGTCGACATCGACGCGGAACTTGTTGATGCGGACGATGCGCGCTTCCTGTCCAAAGAGCGTACCCGCGACGGTGAGCTCTTTGCCGCCAGCCACGACGCGAACGGAAAGCAGGCTCTCAAAGCCCTTGGATTCTTCTACCTTGCGCTCCGAAACCTCGATACCGCGCTCTTTGGCAAGGCTCGGTGCATTGACATAATTAACTTCATTTTCCATGACAGGGTTCAAAATGCCCTTGAGGACTGCGGTCGTCAGAAGCCCCGTGTTGACACCCGTGATCTCACCCTGATAGGTGACTTCGACTTCAGAAATCGGCCCTGCAGCAAGTCCCTGCGCCGTGCCGCCGAGACGCTCAGCAAGGGAGAAATACGGACTGATGACGCGCATGACTTCGCGTGAAACGGGCGCCATGTTGACCGCCGTCATGACGGGCTCGCCGGAAAGCGCTGCTTCGATCCCCTCTGCCACATCGACAGAGACGCCGATCTGCGCTTCAACCGTTGATGCACCGAGGTGAGGGGTCAGAATAATGCCCGGAACGCCGACGAGCGGATGATTGGCATCGACCGGCTCGCTCGTGAAGACATCAATGGCCGCGCCTCTCACAATGCCGTCCTTAACTGCCTGCGCAAGATCTTCCTCGACGATAATGCCGCCGCGCGCACAGTTGACGAGACGGACGCCTTTCTTCATACGCTTCATCTCGGCCGTGCCAATCATGCCTCTTGTGTCTTTCGTCAGCGGCATATGCACCGTGATGAAGTCTGACTTCTCAATAACGTCGTCAAAACTGCCCACCGTAACGCCGAGTGCTTTTGCGCGTTCCTCGTTGATATAGGGGTCGTAAGCAATGACGTTCATGTCAAACGCCATCGCACGCTTGGCAACGCCTGAACCGATGCGCCCCATGCCAATGACGCCGAGCGTCTTTCCGCGCAGCTCAACGCCGACATATTTCTTGCGGTTCCACTCGCCCTTTTGCATGGTCTCGTTTGCAATCGGAATGTTGCGTGCAAGTGCGAGCATCATCGCCATCGTGTGCTCTGTTGCAGCAATCGTATTGCCGCCTGGAGAGTTGATGACGATGATGCCCTTTGCTGTCGCCGCCGGAATGTCGATGTTATCAACGCCGACGCCTGCACGACCGATAATCTTGAGGTTCTTCGCCCGTTCGATGACTTCCGCTGTCACCTTTGATGCAGAACGCACCATGAGCGCATCGTATGCAGGAATGATGTCAAGGAGCTCCTCTGCCGAAAGCTTATCCTTGACGTCGACTTCATACTTCTTCTTGAGAAGTTCGATGCCTCTCGGCGAAATACCATCTGCTGCAAGAATTTTCATACTATCGCTCTCCCCTTTATCTATAGAAACCTGGATGCAGCAAAAAGCGCAAACGCAGCTCGTTGCCGGATCCAAAAAGAATACTAAGATATTTATAAAAAGAACCCTGTAGTCAAATACACCCAAAAATAGGCGTGGAAAAATATAGAGGTATTATACATTCTCCACATAGGAACGTCAAGTGTATTCCTATAAAAAACATTTTGGGGATTTTACTTGATTTTCCTTGCCCATCGCGGTAGAATACAAATGATATATTTGAGATTAATTTCTTTATTATCTTGGGAGGTATACTATTTTATGGAAGCAAATCGCGTTTACAACTTCAACCCGGGTCCGGCTACGCTCCCGCTCGAAGTTTTAAAGGAAGCGCAGGCCGAATTCCTCAACTTCAACAACAGCGGTATGTCGATTCTCGAGATCAGCCATCGCGCACCGCAGTACGATGCCGTACATCAGCAGGCGAAGAACGACATCAAGGATCTCATGGGACTCGGCGACGACTATGAAGTTCTCTTCTGCCAAGGCGGCGCCAGCCAGGCCTTTGTGATGATTCCAATGAATTACGCAACAAAGGAGCATCCGGGCGCCTATGTCCTTTCCGGCAGCTTTGCCGAAAAGGCGTACAAAGAGGCAGAACACCTCGGCATCGGCACAATCGCAGCCTCCTCAAAAGACGGCGGCTACAAACATATCCCGACGCAAAGTGAGATTAACGTTCCCGCCAATGCTTCCTATGTCCACCTTTGCTACAACAATACGATCTATGGCACGGAGTACCACTACATTCCTGAGACGAACGGCGTGCCTCGCGTCGCCGATATGAGTTCGGATATGCTCTCGCGTCCCATCGACTTCAAGAAGTTTGACTTCATCTATGCAGGCGTTCAAAAGAACCTCGGTCCTGCGGGTGTCGTCCTCATCGTCGCGAAGAAATCCATGCTCGAAAAGAGCCCTGATGCACTGCCGACGATGTTCAAGTATAACACCTTCCTTAAGAAAGACAGTCTCTACAATACACCGCCGGCATTCTGCATCTACATGGTCGGCAAGACCGCAGCTTGGATCAAAAAGCAGGGCGGTCTTGAGGAAATGGCAAAGCGCAACAAGAAGAAGGCTGACCTTCTCTACAGCGTCATTGACGCATCGAATGGCTTCTACAACGGCCATGCCGATAAGGACAGCCGTTCCTTCATGAACGTCACCTTCCGTCTGCCGACAGAAGAGCTTGAAAAAAAGTTTATCGCAGAAGCACTCGAACATGAGCTCTCGGGCGTAAAAGGACACCGCAGCGTCGGCGGCATGCGCGCCTCCATCTACAACGCTATGCCGTACGAGGGCGTTCAGGCACTCTGTGACTTCATGGAAAGCTTCCAGAAAGCCAACGGCTGATCCTCAAGTCTCACATACAGCAGATAGATACACAAGGGGCGGACATCTCATGAGATGCCCGCCCCTTTTAATGCAAAAACGAAGAAACACAAGTTAAATGAAATGCTTATGCTTCAAGAGAAATCGTCTCCAAGTCATCCGGTACATAGACCTTCCGATGAAAATACTGCTGCGCTTCGTTTGTATAATCCCTTTTCCGCGTCGCAAGCGTCTTATCCTCTTCCCATTTTCTTCAGCGCTGCATACGCTGCCCGCTGCTCTGCTTCCTTCTTGCTGCGGCCTTCGCCCTCGCCCATGACCTTTCCCGCAATGCGAACCCTGAACACAAACACCTTCGCATGGTCTGGACCTTCCTCCCGCGCCATCTCATAGGAAATCGTCTTATCCTTGTGCTGGAAAACGATTTCCTGTAGAATCGTCTTCCAATCCTTTAGAACGGGTCCCTTGCCAATTCTTTTAACGGCAGGCCCTAGGACGCGGAGCACGTACGCCTTTGCCGTCTCCCAGCCTTGATCGAGGTAAACAGCGCCAATGACTGCTTCAAAGACATCTTCGAGATTCGTCTGACGCGTGCGTCCGCCGCCCATTTCTTCACCATGGCCGAGGAGGAGATAGTCGCCGAGATGAAGCCCTGTTGCCAGATCCGCAAGACTTTCCGAACAGACAAGTCCCGCACGCGTCTTCGTGAGTTCGCCTTCGGGAAGGTTGGGGAACGTATGATAAAGATAAGTGCTAGAGACAAGCTCCAGCACTGCATCCCCCAAGAACTCCAACCGTTCGTTCTGCAGGGCAGTTCCCTTTATTTCGTTAGCATACGAGGTATGTGTCAAAGCCTGATTGAGAAGTGAAATATCGTTAAATACGACACCTAAGCTCTTTGCCAGTGCTTCGAGTTCCGCCGCCCGTTTCTTCGTAAAAGAATGCATGCTCTTCATCAATCTTCAAACTTCTTGAAAGCGACGCACGCATTATGACCGCCGAAACCAAAACTGTTGGAAATCGCTGCACGAATCTTTTTTTCACGCGCCTTATTCGGCACATAGTCCAGATCAAGACCTTCATCCGGCGTATCGTAATTGATTGTCGGAGGCATGATGTCGTTTTCAATGGAAAGAACGGTCGCAATGGCTTCTGCACCGCCTGCTGCCCCGAGCAGATGCCCTGTCATAGACTTGATGGAGGAAACAGAGACATCCTTTGCCGCAGCGCCCCAAATCGATTTGATGGCCTTTGTCTCGCCCTCATCGTTGAGATGTGTCGATGTGCCGTGTGCGTTGATATAATCAACTTCTTCGGGCTTAAGGCCTGCATCATCCAGTGCGAGCTTCATACACTTGGCCTGATATACCCCGTCAGGACCTGGACTCGTGACATGGTAGGCATCGGAGTTCATGCCATAGCCGACGATCTCTGCGTAAATATGTGCGCCGCGTGCCTTTGCATTTTCAAGGCTTTCGAGGACGACAAGACCTGCGCCCTCACCCATGATAAAACCGCTCCGCTCCTTGTCGAACGGACGGGATGCGTGCGCTGGATCCTCGTTATGATCCGTACAGAGCGCCTTCATAGCTGCAAATCCTGCAACTGCCGCTGGACTGATGGCAGCTTCCGTACCGCCCGCAAGCATGACATCGGCTTCGCCATGCTGAATGAGGCGGAAGGCATCGCCGATGCTGTTCGTGCCCGAGGCACATGCGGTGACGATGCACTCTGAAGGACCGTGAAGCCCAAAATTAATAGCGACCTGCCCTGCTCCAAGATTTGCGATCATCATCGGAATGAAGAACGGCGAGATACGGGAAGGCCCCTTTTTGAAAAGCTTATCATACGACATGTGCATCGTGTTGATGCCGCCGATACCCGAACCAATATAGGCACCGATGCGATCGCGATCTTGTTTTTCAAGGTCGAGACCTGCATCCTTGATGGCAAGCTGTGCGGCTACAACGGCGAACTGCGCATAGCGATCCATGTGACGGGCATCCTTGCGGTCGAGATAATCCGTCGGCTCGAAGTCCGTGACCTCTCCTGCAATCTGTGCACTGTATTCTGCTGCATCAAAGAGCGTAATCTTTCCGATGCCGTTCTTACCTTCAAGCAGGCTCTTCCAAAAGCTATCTTTTCCGATGCCAACCGGGCTGATGATGCCGAGGCCGGTGACAACAACACGTTTTGTCATCTGGTAATATCTCCTCTCTCTTGTCTCGTCAGTTTTCAGGGGCAGCTTCGATCTCCTGCTTAAAGCGCTCAAAAATCGCATGTACGGAGAGAATTTCCTTCATTTTCGGAAGGTATTCGCCAGAAAACACGAGACCGTTTTCTGTATCACCCTGCTGCGTGATCTGCAAGCGCCTGCTGATGCAGAAATAATGTGAACATTCCTTTAGACAGTTCTCGCATTTTTCGGGCGGCGCTGCTTCCTTTAAGATGTGCGCGGCAAAAGGTGAGCAAATGGCACGCCCCGGCAGTCCGACAGGACTGTGGATGACGACGATATCCTCTGGCTTCGACTTTAGATAATACTCACGAAGCGAATCCGGAATATTCGCTTCCTTGCTCATCAAAAAACGCGAACCGATTTGGACACCGGAAGCGCCCATATTTATCATATCAACGATGTCCTGACCTGTATACACACCGCCCGCAGCAATGACGGGAATCTTCACGGCACGACTCACATCTGTGACAAGATCCTTTATCGAGATGTCTGTACCTAGGTGTCCGCCCGCCTCTTTGCCTTCAAGGACAACGGCAGAAGCGCCAAGACGTTCTGAAATTTTCGCTAATTTAACGGATGACACGATCGGAACGATGGGCGTTCCAGACTCCCTGCCATACCCGAACATATCACGTGAAAAGCCTGCACCTGCAACGATGAGGTCAATCCCTTCATCAATGGCAGTCTTGACGACGCCGGCAAAATCCTTCGCCGCCACCATGATATTAATACCGATGATGCCCTTTGTGAGAGCCCTGGCCAGTCGGATTTCATAGCGCAATTCATCATGCGACATATAAGAGGCTGCAATGAGGCCAATACCGCCCTCTTCCGCAACCGCTGCCGCAAGACGGGCTGTTGAGAGGCGTATCGCCATGCCACCCTGTTGAATCGGGAGGCGCGCGACCTTATTGCCAATTTTCAGCTCTCTAAGTTTCACTATTACTCCTCCAATTCGCTCGCTGGCACCTATACGGTGTAGCAAGCCCCTTGAAAGCGGCGGAAAGCGAAAGTATCGCCCCGGCTCACAGCCACCCGCGCTTCCTTAAGAAAGTCCCGCGAAGGCAATCCTTCACGGGACTTTCCTAGCGACAAGCTTATTTGCCCTTATTCTTTGTGTTTTTCGATGTAATCAACAACATCCTGGACAGTCTTGATCTTTTCAGCTGCCTCATCCGGAATCTCAATGTTGAATTCCTCTTCGAAAGCCATGATAAGCTCAACAATATCGAGAGAATCTGCACCGAGGTCATCGATGAACGTTGCTTCGAGTGTTACCTGTTCCTCGTCGACGCCGAGCTGTTCGACGACGATATCGCGTACCTTTTCAAAAGTAGCCATGAAGTTTCACCTCCTTAACGTGGTGTCCTTATTCTTTATGTTCACATCACAAGCCCGCCATCGACGTGGATGACCTGCCCGGTGATATAAGCAGATTGATCGGAAGCGAGGAAGAGCACCGCGTTTGCGACGTCTTTCGGCTCGCCCATACGCTTCAGCGGAATCTCATGCAAGAGACTTTCCTTGACAGTATCCGAAAGAACATCTGTCATGTCTGTTTCGATAAACCCCGGTGCCACAGCATTGACTGTGATACCACGGGATGCCAGTTCCTTTGCCGCTGACTTCGTGATGCCAAGGACGCCTGCCTTTGCAGCAGCGTAATTGACCTGACCGGCGTTTCCCGTAAGACCGACGACAGAACTCATGTTGATGATGCGCCCCGTGCGCTTTTTCATCATACTCTTGGCAGCTGCCTTCGTAAGGTAGAAGACGCTCCTTAGATTTGTGTCGATAACGGCATCAAAATCATCCTCTTTCATGCGGAGCATGAGATTGTCGCGCGTGATCCCCGCATTGTTGACGAGAATATCGATCTTACCGTATGTCTTGATGACGGTATCTATTAACGCGGCGTCTGCGTCCTTATCGGAAACGTCCGCTTTTAAGAGAATCGCTTCGCTGCCCGCCTGCTCGACGAGTGCCTTTGTCTCCTCTGCCGCTTTTTCATTGCCCGCAAAGTTGATGGCGAGTTTTGCGCCTTCACGGGCAAGCGCCACAGCGATGGCACGACCAATACCGCGCGAGCCGCCGGTGACAAGTGCAACCTTCCCATCTAAAAGCATATTAGCGAACCTCCTTCAAATAGTCAAGCGTTTTTTTCAGACTATCCTCGTTATCGACATTTATGCTCTTGAGTGCTTTATCAATACGGCGATTGAAGCCACAGAGCGTCTTGCCAGGCCCTGCCTCGACAAACGTATCTGCGCCAAAGTCTGCCATCGTCTTTACACAGTCAATCCACTTGACGGGATGATCCGCCTGGAGGACGAGATTCTTCTTTATCTCATCGGCTTTTTCCTCGAGCTTTCCCGTGTAGTTTGCAACGACGGGGAATTTCGCATCGCAGATATCAACCTTATCGAGCTCTGCCGCGAGCTTTTCCGCTGCCGGCTTCATCAACGTCGAATGGAACGGTGCAGAAACAGGAAGGATGACGGCTTTTTTTGCACCGGCTTCTTTCAAGAGTTCAACCGCCTTTTCAACGCCTTTCGTCGTGCCTGCGATAACGGTCTGTCCCGGGCAGTTGAAATTAACAGCCTGTACGGCGCCGACAGCAGATGCCTGTGCACAAAGAGAGACGATCGTCGCATCATCAACGCCGATGATTGCCGCCATACCGCCCTGCCCAACAGGAACGGCTTCCTGCATGAAGGTACCGCGCTTATGAACGAGGAGGACGGCATCAGAAAAACGCAGAACCCCAGCGGAAACGAGGGCAGCGTACTCACCGAGGCTATGTCCGCCTGCAACTTCAGGCTCTACGCCGTGCTCTTTCAAAACTTCGGCTGCAATGACGCTTATCGTCAGGATTGCAGGCTGCGTATTTGCCGTCAGCTGCAAATCCTCCGCCGGTCCCTCGAAACACATCTTCATGATAGAGTAACCGAGAGCTCCGTCTGCTTCTTGAAAAAGCTTCTTCGCCACGTCATATTTCTCGTAAAATGCCTTGCCCATGCCAACGGTCTGCGCACCTTGCCCTGGGAATACGAATGCCAGCTTGCTCATCAAAAACCTCCCCTTCTTCGTAAGGAACTACGTTATTCAGTTCTATCTGTCAAAACGAAATAGATTCCGCTATCTTTACTTCAATACACCCTCTTCTGCATGTATGACAGAGGGAAGACCCGCGACGATATCCTCGATGATTTTCTTAACCGGCTTGATATCGCTGAGCATGCCGGAGATCTCCCCGATCATGACAGAGCCATTCTGTACATCGCCATCGTGCGTCGCACGGTGAAGTGAGCCTACGCCCAACTCTTCCAGCGCTTCCTTTGAAGCGCCTGCCGCTTCCATTTCCTCATACTTGCGCGTAAGTTTGTTGTGGATGACGCGCGCGGGATGCCCGAGCGAACGCCCCGTGACGACTGTCGAACGATCCTTTGCCTTAAGAACCATCTCTTTATAGTTCGGATGCGCGATGCACTCCTCACTGACCACAAAGCGGGCCCCCATCTGCACAGCCTTTGCACCGAGGGCAAAAGCCGCCGCCATACCGCGCGAATCCGCAATGCCGCCCGCTGCGATGACAGGAACGTCCACAGCATCGACAACCTGCGGCACGAGAGCCATCGTCGTGATTTCACCGATATGACCGCCTGACTCTGTACCCTCTGCGATAAGCGCATCGACACCGCCGCGTACCAGGCGCTTGGCAAGCGCAACGGAAGCGACAACAGGAATGACTTTCGATCCAATCTCCTTCAGCGCCGGCACATATTCGCCAGGATTACCCGCGCCCGTTGTGATAACGGAAATGCGCTCTTCAAGAACGACCTGCATGACCTCTTTGACAAAGGGGCTCATGAGCATGATGTTGACGCCAAATGGCTTCTTTGTCCAGCTCTTGCACTTTTGAATTTCTGCACGCAGCACATCGGGAGGCATATGCCCAGCACCAATGATGCCAAGACCGCCGGCATTGGAGACGGCAGAGGCCAGCTCCGCCGTGCCGATCCACGCCATGCCGCCCTGAAAGATCGGGTACTCGATACCGAGCATTTTACAGATTGGATTGTTTTCAAACATCAGGATTTGTCCTCCTTAAACCACTTCAGTATGCAAGAACCCCATGTAAGACCGGCGCCAAACCCGGAAAGCGCCACAATATCGCCTTTTTTAAAAGTGCCCTGCTGCGCAGCTTCTGCGAGCGCAACAGGAATCGATGCCGCTGACATATTGCCGTATTTTTGAATGTTGATAATGACTTTTTTCTCGGGAATCCCCAGCCGATGCCGCGCAGAATCAATGATGCGGATATTCGCCTGATGCGGTACGAGATAATCGACAGCATCCGGCGCAAGAGATGCTTTTTTCAGCGATGTTTCAACGGTCTTGCCAAGAACCTTGACAGCAAAGCGGAAGACCGCTTTGCCGTCCATCTTAACGTATTGCTGGCGCTCTGTAATATTTTTTGGCGTGAGCGGCATCTTGCTGCCGCTTGCCGGAATGATAAGTGCGTCACCGCCTGCGCCGTCACTGCCTAGATCAAACCCCAGAAAACCGTAGCCTTCTTCTACGGCACCGATGACGGCAGCCCCTGCTCCGTCGCCAAAGAGCACGCAGGTCGTGCGATCCTCCCAGTCGATGACGCGGCTCAAGGTCTCGGCACCGATGACAAGAACGTGCTTATAAATTCCCTGCTCGACAAAGGCCGAAGCAACCGACGTACCATAGACAAAGCCCGAGCAGGCAGCCGATAAATCGAATGCCGCCGCATGCTCTGTGCCTAAGGCATCCGCCACGCGACAGGCTGTTGCTGGAATGATAGTATCCGGCGTGAGCGTCGCACAGATGACGAGGTCTATATCTTCCGGTGCAATGCCCGCATCACGGAGCGCACGCTTGCCCGCCCGTACCGCAAGATCCGACGTTGCCATGTCCTTCGGTGCGATTCGGCGCTGCCTTATGCCTGTTCGCGTCCGAATCCATTCATCACTCGTATCCATACGCCCGGCAAGTTCCTCATTCGTGAGAATATTCTCCGGTACATAAAAACCCGTGCCTAAGATTCCCGCTTTATACATTCTCACCATCCTGTTCATTCGTGAGTTTTTCCTCTTGTAGCAGCGTATCGCGGATATGCGTCAAGACATCACCTTTTACATAGTCATTTGCCACGCCGATTGCACTGCAGATGGATTTCGCATTGGACGAACCGTGGCAAATAATGCAGCAGCCGTTGACACCTAAAAGCGGAGCGCCGCCAAACTCTGTGACATCCAATCTCTTGCCGAGCTTTTTCAATGTCGGCAAAATGAGGAATGCACCGAGTTTTGGCAGAAGTCCGCCTTCTTCGATGGCTTCTTTCACGAGCTTGACGAGTGTCTTTGCAAGTCCCTCTGCAAATTTTAACACAACATTGCCAACAAATCCATCACAAATCACAACATCGAAGTTTCCCTTCGGCACATCGCGCCCTTCCGCATTGCCGCAGAAGTTGATCGTGTGCATCTGCTTGAGCAGCGCATATGTCGCCTTTGCCTGTTCGTTTCCCTTCGTTTCCTCCTCACCGATATTGAGCAGTCCGACGCGCGGATTCTTCCTGCCGTAGACGTACTCGGCGTAGATCGAACCCATCAGGGCACTCTGTACGAGATGTTCAGGCTTCGAGTCAACATTTGCCCCAGAATCCAGGAGCAGTGTCAAACTTTTCGGTGTTGGCATCGGCGTTGCAATCGTCGGACGCCCAATGCCTTTGATGCGCTTTAAGATGAGCTGCGCCGCCGTTACTGCCGCGCCCGTCGAGCCTGCGGAGAGAACCGCATCACATTCGCCGTCCTTCACCATGCGCGTCGCGACGACGATGGAAGAATCCTTTTTCTGACGAACGGCATCCGCCGGATGCTCCCCCATCTCGATGACCTGCGTTGTCGGGCGAATCGTGATGGGCAGCTTCTTCCAATCCTTTTCCCGCGAAAGCACATGGCGTATCTTTTCTTCGTCGCCGACGAGAACGATCTCGCAATCAAACTTTCTCGCAGCGCGCACTGCGCCAAAGACAATCTCGCGCGGCGCATAGTCGCCTCCCATAGCATCGACTGCAATCTTCAAGCTCGCTTCCTCCTCAAAGGCTCCCTAAGGATACCATGATGAACTTTGCACGGAAAACTTCTTCCACGTCATTCTTCGTCTTTACCCAGACGAAGTATTTATTTCCTCGCACCTTGACGATCTCCGCCTTAGCGACAAGCTTTTCGCCGACGTGTACAGGAACCTTGTATTTGACATTGGCAACTCCGGTCACAGCCATCTGCGTATCCATGACAGCAAGAGCCAGAGAGTTTGCCTGCGAGAACATATAGTAACCCTTGGCAATCTTCGATTGGCTGAAAACCATGTCATCCGTGATGCGGAGAATGGAGATACCGGAATGTCCAAGCTCGAGATCGATGAGCTCACCGACGACATCGTCACGCTTGATGGACTTCACCTTATTCTGCGCTGTCTCTGCCATCTTCCGTATGCGGCCGCGAAGCTCGGGGATACCGAGAGCCAAGCGGTCAAGGCGAATCGTCTGCACGCTGACCGACAATTTTGACGCAAGCTCTTCATCTGTCAGAAACGGCTTTTCCTTGACCTGCTCGATGAGGAGCAGCTGACGTTCCTTTTTCTTCAATCGTGCCACAACCCCATCTCCTGCCGACCGCGACTGTCTTAGCACCTACTATTATATCCTTATATAACGAGTTATATTATATAAGGATATCTTAAAAATAGCAACCATTAATTTTCCAGCTGCCTTTTCTCTGCTAGAAACAGCAGCTGTACTAGAAACGCTCGTCAGGAAGACACAACTTGCGATTTTCCAGCTGCCTTTTCTTTTTTCGATGTTTCACGTGCCTTTCGTGCATTCGCCTTTTCCTCTTCCACTACCTTCCAATCTTTTTCCGAAATGTCCTTTAGATATTCCTGTGGAATTTGTCGGAAAGATGCCGTACGCAGTTTATAATATTTTCGATACCATGCGAGCGCGCTTGCCCTATCATTCATCTCATCATAGATTTCTGCAAGGAAATAAACAGCCGTCGCATTTTTTGCATTAAGCGCCACCGCAGCCTCAACGTCGGCACGTGCACCTTCGAGGTTTCCCGCCATACGCCGTGCATCCGCGCGATCCATCCATAGGTTCGCCGTCTTTGCATCAAGAGAAACTGCCTTATCGGCATCCAAGAGCCCCTCATCATACCTGCCGAGTGCAGCCTTTGCACGACCGCTTACGGCAAGCGCAGCTGCCTCATCCGCCTCTTTTTTCACGAGGTTTCCAGGGTAGACACGCGAGAGAAGTTCCAGCGCGCGTTTCGGTTCGCCGGCATCAATATAAGCGTCACTTCTCTCGATAATGCTGCGAATGTCCTTTTCTCCAAGGGAGCGAAGACCCTCACGAATCTTTCCGATATCCGCCTTTTGTGCTTCGTCTGCGGTCTTCATTTTCGTGCGCGCCCCCGATGCTGCTTCCCCTGCATAAGCATCGGCGACGAGTGTCCGAAGAGTTTCCAAACGACCCGTACGCTCGACGAAAGCTTTCAACGGCTGGTAGACGGCTGCCCCCATAAGATAATCACTTTCTCCTGTGCCAAAATGCCAGCCTTCCATCGTGTCATTGTCATGAAAGGCTTTGGCAAGCCCACCTGCGACAAGATATGCATTCTCTTTCGTATTGTCGTAGTCGTAATTTGTCCAATCGACAGTGAGAAGCGGCCTGCCGTCAATGCAGACGGTCTTTTCACTCTCGACGGTCACATGACCTGCACCGTACGCCGTCATCATATCAGCCAGACGCTTTTCGCGCAGGCGAGTCTCTGGGTGATCAGACAAATTATCCTCGCCGATCTTATCGGGATCCTCATACTCGTTCGTATCCCGCGTCTCATATGTCATATAGTAAGCCATGCGCGCCATCGCAGCCGCAGGACCGCCGGGATTAAAACCCGCATCCGTCATCAGGCGAAAGCCTCCCGCATCCGCCTCGTATTCAGACGGAAGCGTGATATTCTTAGCGATGGAATAGCCCGCAAGCCCATTCAATTTATTCCAGTCCATGAGTCCGTACTGCATATTGAGAAAGCTCATGCCATAGTATGCTGCAACAGCCTTCGCATAATCCTTCGCTGCATGCTGGCGAATGCCATGCGTCATCTCATGCCCGAGAACAGCGGCAAGCTCATCTTCATTCAGATGCAAAACGCGCACGAGTCCGCGATTTACGCTGACGTAATTTGTCGGATAGCAAGATGCATTGAAAAGATTATCCCCCGTCACTTGCCAAGTAAAAGGAAGCGAATTGGGTTTCAGCACATAATTCCCTTTTTGCGTAAGCGCACGCATCACACGATCCACTGCCATGATATCGTTCTCATTCTCATCCAGTCCGTTTGCCTGTACATCTGCCAAAGCATTCTTCACCTGCTGCTCCGGGTCTGCTCCATATGCCATCAATGTGCGCAGTGCCGATTGATACGCTGCATAGACGCCAAGCGCCTGGGCGGCAACGGACCAAGCATCCGCTGCCGACGCACGAGAGAGTGGAAATAAGATAGAGACCATGAGAACACTGCCAAAGACAAGATACAAGAGCAGCTTTTTCCCACCGTCTCTAAAGCCTCTAAAAAAATGCACCATAAAGAAATTTCCTATATCCTGCATGACAACAACGATTTGTCAAATCATCCGCGCTTTTTCATAATCCTTCTCCAAACGATAATCTTCAAAGGAGGCACTTCGGCCGGAATCCAGATCTTCGATCAATGCTTTAAGCCGTGTCTGTTCCGTATAATCCAGCGGCAAAAAGCAATTTTCTGCACGGTTGAAATGTGTACGAATCGCGTTTCTCAATTGAAGAATATCCCCCGCCATACGCTCGCGCACCTTTTCATACCGCCTGCCGCTTTCCGTATATCCCACGACTGTCACCATGGCCCAAAGGATAAAGAACAAGCTGACAAATCCCTTAGGTAGGTTAATGAGAATGAGAAAGTAGCAAAGTGTCGCCACAAGACCGCCTGCCATCATCCAGCGGAAAAACGAAGGCTCCTTCCACCTTTCTGCCTTCATCAATAGATCGTCCATGACCTCATACTTGTTCGCAGTCTCTGCAAAATACTTCTGCAAGCGGTAAAGCTCCGCCAGCGTCTCTTCTCTCGTTTCCGGCACCGGCGCAAGGGAGTGCAGAGGAAGAAGGGACACTCGCTCTTTCCGAGAAGACGATGCCTTCGGTATTGACGCATCACCTACGACCTCATCGCAGTAAGGACAGGTCTTTACGCCACGTTCTAACCGGCATCCACACTTCCGACAAATCAAAAAATCGCTCCCCTTTCCATCGCTGTCAAGTCCGTCTGTAGTCACTTCTCATACCTATCTGATACATGCCAAAATCTTCAACAAACTGCATGACAAAACATTTCCCTGCCAAGAAAAATATTTTGCATTGTAATTTATGCTATTTGTGAATATATTTCCAATATTCTTCACAAGCAGTGGAATTCCTTCTTATCATGACTAATTCGCATGAAAATATCTTCTGATTCTCCCCTATTTAGCTTGTAATGAAAAATTTTATCAAAAATTTTCAAGTTTTCTATTGATTTTCATTTTCAAATATGCTATATTATATTCAGGCTTTCGTTAGGGCATTTGTTCAACGTGTGAAAGCAGAGAATAAACGCTCGAAGCTCTCCTAAGATATAATACACAATAGGTAATCGACAGGCGTAAAATGAGACTATGCGGGAACTGCTCACCCCGTAAGTACAGTTCGTTTTACGCCGATTGCCTATGTCTAAAACTCTATTGTGCGCCAATCATACCGCGAAGCTAAGCGGTTCACTTTTGAAGGAAAAAACAGCGACACACTGCTCGTGTGTCGCTGTTTTGCCGTTCTATATTACTTCAGCACTGCGCCTGTGCTTGTCGACGTCGTAAGCTTGGCATAGCGGGAGAGATATCCCGTTTTAATCTTCGGTTCAGGCTTCTTCCAATTTGCCTTGCGCTTTGCAAGTTCTTCGTCGGAAACCTCAAGCGCAAGCCTGCGATTCGGAATATCAATGGTTATCTTATCGCCGTTTTCGATGTAGGCAATGGGACCGCCCTCCATGGCTTCCGGCGATACATGCCCGACACAGGCACCTTGGCTTGCACCGCTAAAGCGGCCATCGGTGATAAGACCAACCTTCAAACCGCGGCCGGTGATAACCGCCGTTGGATTGAGCATCTCCTGCATGCCAGGACCGCCCTTCGGACCTTCGTAGCGAATGACGACGACATCTCCGTCAACGATATCGCCGCGCATAATAGCATCACAGGCTTCTGTCTCCGAGTTATAGCATTTTGCCGTACCCGTATAAGTCAGCATATCTTCCGAAACAGCAGATGCCTTGACAACAGCGTAATCCGGCGCGAGGTTGCCCTTGAGGATGGCGATGCCGCCTTCCCTGCGGTATGGATCCTCGACCGTGCGGATAACATCCGGACGGAGAATCTTCGCATTCTTAATGCGATCGCCAATCGTCCCCGTGACCGTCTTGGCATCCGTATGAATAAGCCCTTTCTTCGACAGCTCGTGCATGACAGCGCTGATGCCGCCGGCCTCGTTGAGGTCGACCATATGATGCTTTCCTGCCGGGCTGAGTTTCGTGATATACGGCGTGCGGCGGGAGATCTTATCAAAGAGCGGTGTGGGAATCTCGATGCCCGCTTCATGGGCGATGGCCGTAAGGTGAAGAACCGTATTGGACGAGCCGCCGATGCCCATATCCACTGTGATCGCATTTTCAAACGCCTCAAGCGTCATGATGTCACGCGGAAGAATCTGCTTTTCGACGAGGCTGACAATTCTCTCACCTGCACGCTTGGCGAGCAGACGACGTGCTCCCGTATACGCCGCCGGAATCGTACCGTTGCCCGGAAGTCCCATACCGAGCACTTCCGTCAGAGAATTCATCGTGTTCGCGGTGAAAAGACCAGCGCAAGAGCCGCAGCCTGGGCAGCACTTTGATTCGAGGTCATGGAGATCGGCTTCATTCATCTCACCCGATGCAAACTTTCCTGCCGCTTCGAATGCCTGACTGACACTGACATCGCGGCCGTGGTAACGGCCGGGGAGCATCGGACCTCCGGAAACGACAATGCACGGGATATTCAGTCGTGCAGCTGCCATGAGCATGCCAGGGACGACTTTGTCGCAATTCGGGATGAGTACCAATCCATCAAAGCCGGATGCCATGGTTACGGCTTCGATGGAATCGGCAATGAGTTCGCGGCTTGCCAGCGAGAACTTCATACCTGTATGCCCCATGGCAATGCCGTCGCAGACACCAATGGCAGGAAATTCAATCGGTGTGCCGCCGCCTGCCGCAACACCGAGCTTTGCCATGTCGGCAATCTCTCTAAGATGGATATGTCCCGGTATAACTTCATTGAACGAATTGCAAATACCAATGAGCGGCTTTTCCAGATCCTCCGGGCCATAGCCGTTGGCATGGAACAGGGAGCGAGACGCACAGCGCGTCGGCCCTTTTTTGACAATATCACTTCGCATAATACACTCTCCTAACATCGGATCGGATTTTCCAAATATCGAATACTGCCCTGACCATATGTCAATTTAAACCATTTATTCTAACGAACAGCTTTGATATAACATTAATAAAAATAGCGGTAATGCAGATTTTACAACAAATACCATCAAAATTCAATGCCTTTTTGCGCCTTGATCCCCTGCGCAAAAGGATGCTTGACCAAGTGCATCTCTGTCACAAGGTCTGCACGTTCGATAAGCGAAGGAAGTGCGCCCCGTCCCGTAAAGACAAGGTGAAGCTGCGTCGGCCGCGCCTGTAAAATCTCCATGAGATCGGATTCAGTGATGAGACCAAATTTCACGGCATAATTGATTTCATCGAGAATGATGAGATCCCAGTCGCCGCTCGATATCTCCTTCTTTGCCAGTGTCAGCGCATCATGCGCCGCTTTCTCATGCTCAGCTTGGTCTTTATCTCCCTTCCTTGTAAAGCCAAGCCCGCATTGCCGAACCTCTATCCGTCCTTCGGCTCTTTTCAGCACATCCAAGGTACGAAGTTCACCGTATGTCCAACCGCCTTTGATAAACTGCAGGATGAGCACGCGCAGCCCGTCGCCCCACGCACGCATGGCAAGCCCGAGTGCCGCCGTCGTCTTTCCTTTTCCGTCGCCCGTATGGACGATGACTAATCCTTTCTTTTCCACGCTTCTCCCTCTCTTTTCTTTCTTCATCTTTACAAGAAAACTTTCTCAATATCTCGTTACTTTTTCATTCAGTATTTTCCTGTTATATGTTATACTATTATCATGAATGTTGCGTGGTTGCCGCTGTCTCTCCTGTCGGAATCGACCGTATGACACCTATGGTTCAGATAGAGCAGATGCATATCATGCACATAAAAATAAAAGAAACGTGGCGATGTTCTACTATATGTATCGATTCAAAAATTTTCTCTCGTGCTTTTTGCATTTTTTTATCCTGCTGTTTGTCGTCTCTCTCTTCATGGTCGGCTCCTTTTTCTTTCTCGAACGATATGATGGGCTCGGCATGGCAGAGACGGAAATCACGCCGGAATTTGTCGATGAAGGTTCCATGACAAAAATCAGCTGGAATCCACTTCCTTATCCTTGTTTTTATAAAGTCGAAGTCTTTTCTAAGACGACGGGACTCGTCGAGGGGGAATCCACCTACCATTTTCTTTTCGGAAAATCTTCTGACCACACATCCATTGAGGTACCCCATGCCGCGATTCCAACGTACTATCGTGTCACAGCACACGGATTCTTTGGTGAAATCACTGCCCAGGCAGAACCGACAGTAAACGCCAGCTACGCCGAAGGAATCAAAGCACCGATACCGATTTCGCACTATGATGCATCAAATCCCGCCAGTCTCATGCCATTTCTTATCTGGCACACATTTCCCAGAGCCGTCTGCTACGAAGTAGAGCTCCTTTCCGGGCCTCCCGATGCAGAAGGCGGCGCCGCACTCTCGAAGAAAAATCATCTGGAGAGCACCCGGCGGATCTATACGAACGGCTGGCAGGCCGACCTTCACAAGTATCAAAAGTACGGCACGATTTACTATCGCGTGCGTGCGCTAAACCTGCATCTAAAACCCATCAGCGAATGGTCAAAGACAGAAGCTATTGTCTTTCAAGCGAATATTCCCATAGAAAACCATCCACTTCTCAACAACTTCGACCAAATGCCAAACTTCGAACAGCCGCTGTATCCCGTGTATCACTGGATTCCCGTACATAACGTCATGCGCTACGAAGTTGAGCTTTATGATCATCCGCCGGAGGAAGATGCACAGGATGGTCAGAGCGAAGGTCCCGTCTGGCGGAAGATCGTTGCCTCTGCCACTACCTGCTATGATGAATACCCGCGCCTCTATGCTGGTGACTACTACTGGCGTGTGCGCGCAGTCAATGCAAAGGATCACCCCATCAGTGAATGGTCTGAAGCAGATCACTTTATCGTAAAAGACCATGTGAATGAAGAATATGCCGCCTTGGGCGACAGCATCACGCACGGCGGCGGTGCGGTTTCCTTTTCACCAGCTTCGCTCGAATACAGTTATACGACATATCTCGATAAGTTCTGTCTAAATATTGGACGCAGCGGCGATACATCACATATGACCTTGGAGCGCTTTGACACAGATGTCCTTCCTCTCCATCCCAAGAACCTCTTCATCTTCACAGGCTCAAACAGTCTGCGAACGACCATGATATCTACCGCCAGCGTCATCCAAGACCTCTCAGCTATCCGCGACAAGTGCAAGACAGCCGGCATCCATCCGATTTTTCTGACGCTGACGCCGGTCAATCCGCAAGCCATCCGATATGCATTCCACGCACCGACCGACCCCATGTGGGCAAGTAAATTAAAGACGATCAATGCGTGGATTCGCACACAGGAAGACTATGTCGACCTTGAACCGTATTTCTATGATACAACAGGAAAAGTTCTCGATATGAAGTTTTCCACCGATGGACTGCATCCGGATATCTCCGGAAAGATGCTGATGGGCGAAATCATCAACCGTAGGCTGAGAGAAGTGAAGTGAATCCGCCTAGTTCTTCTAACAAAAAAGAAGCTCCCACAAATCACGCTGTGGGAGCTTCTTTTATCTTATCATACAATACTTGATACGAATCAGTCGAGGACATAGACATCAACAAAACGACGACCGAACTGCATACAGCTTGCATAGTCCTCCATGCAGAGATCGATCTTATTTCCTCGAATCGCGCCGCCCGTATCAGCAGCAATGGCTTCGCCATAACCCGGAATGTAAAGACGCGTGCCCAGCGGAATAACCCACGGGTCTACGGCAACGACACCATAACCTGCCGGAATGCCTGAAGCTGTAATTCCGCTTCCGCCGCCATCCGAAGGAAGATAGGCAGATGCTTCCATCGTAAGGACATTCTTATACCCCTTGCTGGTGGGAAGAACTTGCATCTGTGCACTCTCGTACTGCGGCTTTTTCTCTTCCTTCGCCTTGCGTACGGCAGCACTATCCTTGAGCTCTATGTTCATATTCTTCGTAATCTTCGTCGCAAGCCCCGTCGAAACTTCATAGTCCTCAAGGTTGTAACCAGCTGCTGTGAGCGCTTCTTCAACCGTAGCCTTGTTCGTCTGTATCGTCTTGACACGCCCATCATACGTCACTGTAACAGGAACCGCACGATGAATGACAATACGTGCATTATTGTCATCGATCTGCTGGAGCTCATAATCGTCCCCGGACCAAAGGGGAATACCGGCTCTCATAAGGATGTTTGACGGATCCGTCTGTGTCGTCTGTGTTTTGATGGTTTTACCATCGACATCGATGATTACCTGCTGCTGAAATGGCTTGTCCGCCACATTCGCACGCGAGTAACCGGTTCCCGTAAAGCCCGCAGAAACGAGCATAGCACCAACCAAGACGCTGGAAACCATTGCCATCTTAGTCTTTTTCTTTCTCATCAAATTTTTCGATTTTGTCTTAAAACCCTGCGAACTCATTAAATTCCCCCTTTTGTGGGCTCCGTTCGTCGTGCGATCCGTGTCCACCTACGTGCAGGCGAAAACTTCCCCGCCGCCCGCTTTTGTGCGGTTGCCGATTTCCCCCAGCGTCTGGCGGATAAGGCATAGGATATAACCACGCAAAATATCCCTTCAAATAATTTTATTGTCCCACTCCATACTGAATTTTAACTGAAGAATGGGACAGCAAGATAAATCTCCTCTTTTTGGAGGCATTCACTCACCACTTTTAGGAAATTATATTAACTTTTAATGAGATTCAATGCAATTCTTACATTCTCGAGAGCTTTTTTATGAAGGCGCTTCCGCATACTGGCAAGACAGTCGCTTTTTTTCCACTTTGCCTTAACACCTTTGACAATCGCATCCGATGTTACGTTCTCAAGTTCGCCGACGGTCTCTTCGCCGAGAGTCTCCAGAAAGCGATCGACCTTTGGATCATAGCTCACGCCGAGCATCGGCACCTGCATAACACAGGCAAAGATCAGGGCATGCAGCCGAATGCCAATCATGAAATCCATCGATCCAACAATAGAGAGGAACTCTTCTGTCGTGTACTCACCGTCTAGAACGACGGCATCTTCCTCCATCAGCTTTACAATCGAGCGCGCGGATTCAATGTCTTCGGGAAACTTCATCGGAAGGTAGACAATTGAAGCACCAAGATCCCGCTTTAATGTATCCGCGGCCGCTGCCATCGACTGTTTAAAATCTCCCTCCTGCTGCCAATCGCGAACGGATATACCAATAATAGGCGCAGTATCATTCACATGAAAGCTCTGCAATATTTTTTTGCCATGCACGAGCTTGGAAGGATGCATCGCCAAGACGGGATCGGCAGTCTGAAGGATTTCAGGTCCTTTGATGCCGAGACGCTTCAATTCATCCAATGAGCCGGCATCGCGAACGGTAATGCCATCAACATGATTCAAGACAAGGCGCATGACCATATTGGCACATCGGCCGAGAATGGGTCCAATGCCCTGTGCATAAAGCATGACGCGCTTTCGAAGTAGCAGCGCGAGCGATATGATAACGAGATAGTAATAAAGGCTTCGCCGACTCGTCACGTTTTGCAACAGGCTTCCTCCGCCGCTGATGAGAAGATCCGCCTTCCAAATAGCAGAGAATATCTTCTTTCCGGAAAGCCAAGAAATCGCTTGGACACCATGACGTTCTTCCGTATCCTTCGGATTGGAGGAAATGACCGTAATATGAAGTTTTTGGGAGCGGTCTTTGAGAACTTCGAGCATAGCGGCAAGCATTGCTTCATCGCCGGCATTTTTTGAGCCGTAGTAGCCCGATATGACGATCCTTTTCTCCATCCGTCCCTCTACGCTCCTTTGCTTTCGATTATTTCCACCTACTACTGTGATGTTCAGATTCCTACTGTCTTTCGCCTTTGTTTTGAACTTTCCCCTGTAAATAGCTTTCAATTTTCTAGATGGAAAGCGCCTACTTTTTTTCTTTTGCCATATACTTTTGGGCACGCATGAGAATCGTCTGCCAAAAAGCGACCAGTGCCATGAGGACAGCTCCAATGATACCGCCGAGGATCGCTCCGTCTACGCCGCGGACAAACGACATATAGATCGGCGTCCGCATATGCGCGAATGTCTCGACCATCGAGCCCTGTCCAATCGCTGCGAGAAGCACGAGGATGAAGAAGAGCATCGTCGGCCACTTGCGGTAAAATGCCATAACGGCCAGCATAAATGCTGGATGTCCAATCATCAGCTCTTTTGTACGCGGACGGGCGTAGAACATCTGCTCGAGGAAGGCGCGGAATTTAAGCTCCGTACCGGAAACTGGCATACCGGAGGTATGTCCACTGCGCGCAACAAAAACAATACCTGCCACAAGGACAACAAAGATGCCGATCAGCGTCTTGACGCGCACGGGCACATTGAGTATCTCCTTCAGCTGTAAGAGAACCCCCGCACTGTTATCAAACCGTCCGTCAAAGATATCAAAACGCTGCAAGAAGGCAATGGCAACAAGGACGAGCGGGAGAACGAAGGTCAGCTTAATGCCACGGAAGATATCAAACTCTAGGAAATACTTTGTGTCAGCAAGTGAAGCGGAAAGATACGCCGCACCGATATAACTGAGTGCACCCGTCACTAAGAGCGCAGCAAAGCCAAAAACAATAAGCGACACGATAGAAAGACATTTTTTCTTCACGCTTTGCAGACGGCGAATGCAGTCCAGCCACAGGACGACAGCAAGCGCTGGAAAGACATTTGCACTGGCAAGCGCTGCAAGCACGCGAATCTTTGCGCCTGTTCCCATGAGAATTGGCACAGCAGAGCACAAGGCAAAGAGGATGAAAAGCGCAAACTGCAGATGCTTCCTGCGGTTGAGCGCACGGATGACAAGCGAAAGATATAGAACAACGGCCGCTGAAAGTCCGATCATAACGAATGCCCGTGCCCAGCGCGGCGCATGGTAATCCGTAAATGTTCCAGCCTGTCCAAAACTATACCCATTATCGGCAAGCTTATCATGAACACCCTTAAAATACATCATATTGGTATCGTAAAGGCTCATATTGGGCGAGGGTTTGTCATAAATATGAAAGAGATTTATGCGAATGTTGCGTTCTGCGTCGGTATTTGACCAACGCTCGATAGCATCTGCAATCTTGAGCTTCGGCTGCTCATCTTTCGGAATGGCATAGAGACGGGCGATGCGGTCATAACCGATGCCCTTGGCAATCTCCTCCATGCCATCCTGCTTGTAAAACTGGAGCTGTGTCGTCGCTTCGATGAGACCGAGCGGTATATCGCGCGCCTTCATCTCATCAATCGTCGTCTGAAGTGCCTTCGGTGAACCGAGAGACTGCGTACCGGAAAAAACGATTTCTGATATATCGATACCATCAAGGCGTGCAAAGACCGCTTGAACATCTTCCGGCGTACAGTTTTGGTAATCACTCGGACGCGCAAGTACCTTAAAGCCTGCCGCATTAACTGCCTGCATCTCGTCGGTCGGCATCCCAAGATTCATCTTGAGGAAAGATTCATAATGCGCTTTAACCGCAAGGATTTCTTCCCCCGCAACGGTCAGTGTGCGGACACGATCGTCGCCAAGGCGGCGATAGAGGTCTTCCTTGACTTCTCGATACGTTAGAGGATCATGCCCTACGACATAGACCTCGCTGCCCTTCACTTCACCTGCGTCGACAAGCGCACGCCACGAAGTATCCAAGGAACCCGCATGGTAGCGTGCGAGGAGCTCAGCGCCTGCAATCGCACTTGCCTTGCCATTTTTGTTAAGCTTGGTAAAGGTCGTCTCATAGACAGCAAGCGATGTGATGCCTGCCTCCTTTGCATCCGCAAGGACGGTTTCCGGCGGCAGCCCCTCTCGCTCTGCGAGTTCGAGAAGACCTTCATAGTCGATGGCAAGATCGACCGTATGATTTTTCACTTCAACGGCATGGCGCTCGAACGATATGAAGAGCGCACCGATAAGACCAACAAGGACAAAGAAAAGCAGGAGCTTATTATACCGAAACTTTTTCAATGAATTTTCACCTTCGAATTCTCGAAATCGACCGGAGCAATGTATTCTGCACATCCTTCCGAAATATCACGAATGCACCTATATCTCTATCGCTAAGAAAAGATGCTTTTTTTTATTTATCAGGTCTTCTCTCCGCCTCGATGATGACTTCTCCATCTTGATGCACGATATTTGTGATCTTCAGCCCCATAGGCATCTTTTCCGCTTTCAAAAGCTCGATGTTGCCGAACATATCATCGAGTTTCGCCGTACCGATGAGAGCGTTCTTGATGTTGAGACTCGTCATCTTGATGAAGAGCGTACCCTCATCTTCGACAACTTTGCCCGTAAGCGCAATATCGGCCTTGCGACCAAAGAGCTTTGTATTCGCTGTTGCTGTGATGCCATCTGGCATTATGCGCACCTCGACATTATCAAGGCGGCTGATCTTCTCCTCGAGTACGCGACGAAGTTCATTCTCGCCGATAACACCTCTGAGGGAAAGCTGCTCGGCATGCGAAACAGAAACAGCCTGATCTTCCAGAAAGGAGGCCATATCAATATGTACCTTTTTCCCCTGCAGGGTAAGGTCACGGAGATACACAGCACCGATCGTCGCCCGATGCACGACAATATTCATCTTGTCGATATCGCCAATAGCAAGAAGCACATTCGGGTCAGACTGCATGGAAACATCGACATCATCTGTCGAAAGGCGGCTGACGACCTTCGCCTTAATCGCACTCGTCGCAATTGCCGGAAGAATGAACTGCGCTAGAAGCGCGACCGCTGCGAGGATGATAACAAATCCCAAAAGTACCTTACGCATAGTCATCCTCCATGCTTATTTTTTAAAGCTCGTGATTTGCCTTTGCTGAAAGGTAGGCACGGATGAAAGGATCGAGCTCACCATCCATGACGGCTTGCACATTGCCCGTCTCACAACCCGTGCGGTGATCTTTGACCATCGTGTACGGCTGAAATACATAAGAACGGATCTGACTGCCCCACTCGATCTTCTGCTGATCGCCTTCAAGCTTTGCAAGCTCGGCTTCCTTTTTCTCCATCTCGAGTTCAAAGAGCTTTGCACGCAGCATTTTAAGACATTGCTCACGATTCTGAAGCTGAGAGCGCTCGTTCTGGCACTGAACGACAATGCCTGTCGGTTCATGTGTCATGCGAACGGCAGATGAGGTCTTATTGATGTGCTGACCGCCGGCGCCGGATGCGCGGTATGTATCGACGCGAACATCTGACATATTGATGTTGACATCGACATTATCGTCGATTTCCGGCATGATATCGCATGCAGAAAAGGAGGTATGACGTCGTGCCTGTGCATCAAACGGAGAAATGCGGACGAGGCGATGAATTCCCTTTTCCGATTTCAAGAAACCGTAGGCATTGTGGCCTTTAATAAAGAGCGTGGCACTCTTTACACCCGCTTCATCCCCTGGCAGGAGGTCTGCCGTCTCGACAGCGAAACCGTGACGCTCTGCCCAACGGCCATACATACGAAGAAGCATCTGCGTCCAATCCTGCGCTTCGGTTCCGCCCGCACCAGCGTGCAGCGTCAAGATGGCATTATTTGTATCGTAGGGAGCAGAGAGGAGGACCTCGAGCTGAAGGGCTTCAAGTCCATCAGCAATCGCATCGAGTTCGGCTTTGACATCTGCCTCCATGGACTCGTCCTTTTCCTCAAGTCCCATCTCTAAAAGAGTTGCAGCATCGTCGTATTTTTCCCGCAGTGCCTTATACTTATCTACGCTGCCTTTTAGGTCGGCAAGCTCCTGGTTTATCTTCTGTGCTGCTTCTGCATCATCCCAAAACGTTGGCTCGCCCATCTTATACTCAAGCTCTGCAATCTTTTCTTCCTTACGGGAAACTTCAAGCGATGCTTCCATCTGATCGAGTTTCTCCGAAAGCTCTGAAAGCCGCGGCTTCAGTTCTTCTAACATCATAAGCCTTTCTATTCATTTATTCATTATAAAAAGCTGACTGCCTCAGGCATTTCTTCCGCAACAATTCTTATACTTCTTGCCGCTGCCACATGGGCAAGGATCATTTCTTCCGACCGACTTGCCTTCTGCAGTTTTTGGTTTCTTCTTCGTTTCTGCTGCACTCGACTCACCGCCGTGAGATGCCGTCGCCCTTGAAAGATGATCCTCTAGCTGTGACTTCTCATGAGCGATCGCCGCTTCTGCACGGGCGCGTTCGCCTTCCGTTGGCTCTGCCGCAGACGCTTCCGGTGCAGGAGACTGTACAATACTGACATGATACATTAATGAAGCAATCTCATCTTGGATCTGCGCTTCCATTTCTTCAAACATATCGAGCGCTTCAATCTTGTATTCGACCAACGGATTTCTCTGCCCGTAGGCACGGAGATTGATGCCGTCACGAAGCATATCCATGCGGTCGAGATGTTCCATCCACTTCTTGTCAACAATGCGCAGCATGACGAGTTTCTCAAGCTCGCGCATATTCTCTTCACCAAAGAGCAATTCACGGCTCTTGTAGCCATCTTCCGCAACCTTTTCCAGCGTTTCCTTCAGATCGTCACGGCTGAGCTCAACCAGCTCCTCTTTTTTCAAAGATCCTGCAGCTGCATAGGTCTTTTCTGCATCTGCGATGAGGTCGTCGAGCTGCCACTCTTCTGGATAAAGCTTTTCATTCGCATACTGGTTCATCTCGACCTTGATGATGTGGCCGATCATCCCCATGATATTTTCGCGAAGATTCTCCCCGAGAAGAATCTTGCGGCGCTCGCCGTAAATGACCTCACGCTGCTGATTCATGACATCGTCATATTCTAGGACATGCTTGCGAATGTCAAAGTTACGCGCTTCGACCTTTTTCTGCGCGTGCTCGATGGAATTCGTAATGAGCTTGTGCTCAATCGGCTCGTTTTCATCCATGCCGAGCTTATCCATGATGCTGGCAATACGATCCGATGCGAATAGGCGCATGAGATCATCTTCGAGGGAGAGAAAGAAGCGGGATGCACCGGGATCCCCCTGACGACCGGAACGACCGCGAAGCTGGTTATCAATACGGCGGCTTTCGTGGCGTTCTGTACCGACGATAAAGAGACCGCCGAGCGCTGCAACACCTTCGCCGAGTTTGATATCCGTGCCGCGCCCTGCCATATTCGTCGCAATCGTAACAGAGCCCTTCTGCCCGGCGCCAGAGATGATCTCCGCTTCCTTTTCGTGAAATTTTGCATTGAGGACGTTATGCGGAATGCCGTTTCGCTTCAAGATAGCAGAAAGTTCCTCGGACTGTGTAATCGATGTCGTACCGATGAGAACCGGCTGTCCTTTCTCATGAAGATCTTGAACAAATTTGCCGACAGCGCGGTATTTCGCACGCTTTGTCTTAAAGATGAGATCGGGATAATCCGTGCGGCACACGGGCTTGTTTGTCGGAACGACAATGACGGGAAGGTTGTAAATCTTCAGGAACTCGTCCTCTTCTGTCTTTGCCGTACCCGTCATGCCTGCAAGCTTCTCATACATGCGAAAATAGTTCTGGAAGGTGATGGTCGCGAGCGTCTGGCTCTCGCGCTGAATCTTCACGCCTTCCTTCGCCTCAATAGCCTGATGCAGTCCGTCCGAATAGCGGCGGCCAACCATGAGACGACCCGTGAACTCATCGACAATGATGATCTCATCGTCGCGCACGACGTAGTCGCGATCGCGCTTCATCAGAGCCTTGGCGCGCAGAGCTGCCGTGAAGCAGTGCGAAAGCTCCAGATTCTCAGGCGCGTAGAGGTTCTTGATGCCGACGATGCGCTCAACCTTCAAGACGGCTTCATCGGACGGCGCAACGGTCTTCTGCTTCTCGTCAAGCTTGTAATCCTCGCCCTCCTTGAGCTGAGCGACGGCGCGTGCCATGACAGCGTACATGTCCGTCGACTTCTGCCCGGGACCTGAGATGATCAAAGGCGTTCTCGCCTCGTCGACGAGAATCGAGTCGACCTCATCGACGATGGCATAGTGGAGGTCACGCTGCACCATCTGCTGCGGATGGATGACCATATTGTCGCGCAGGTAGTCGAAGCCGAACTCGTTGTTCGTGCCGAAGGTAACGTCGGACGCATAGGCGAGCTTTCGCTCGGGGAAATCCATGTCGTGCGCAATGAGGCCGACGGAGAGTCCGAGGAAGCGATAGACACGCCCCATCCACTCGCTGTCGCGCCGTGCGAGATAGTCGTTGACCGTGACCATGTGCACACCCTTGCCTTCGAGCGCATTGAGATAGACGGGCAGCGTCGCGACGAGCGTCTTGCCCTCGCCCGTACGCATCTCCGCAATCTTGCCCTCGTGCAGGCAGATGCCGCCGATCATCTGCACGTCGAAATGACGCATGCCAAGGACGCGCCTCGACGCCTCGCGCACGACGGCAAACGCCTCGGGAAGCATATCGTCAAGACTCTCGCCGTTTGCGAGACGCTCCTTGAACTTTCCCGTATGGCCTGCAAGCGCATCGTCACTGAGGCTTTCGAGCGCCTTTTCGTGACCGTTGATGACGTCGACGATGCCGCGCATCCGCTTGATTTCCTTATCGTTGTTATCTCCCAGGAATCGCTTGATGAATCCGAGCAATCCGTATCACTCCTCGTTCCCGCAGCCGCCTTCGCGGCGCAGACTGATGATAGAGAGCGCCTTGCGGCATCCCTCCGAAAGTATTGAACATCTATCCTAATGATTCTAGCAGACAATCGCCCATAAGTCAAAAAATCCTCTTGCTTCGTTCCTTAAGCATCGCCTTCAGATGCATTCCGGGCATCGTGAAGCCCCTGCCCATGACCTCGTTCGCCGAAAGAACGATCATGAAGGCGTTCTTGTCGATGAGATTCGCGATGAGCTTGACCTTGCTGATCTGCGTGAGCGAGCATACGAGGAAGAGCACGTTGCGCTCCTTGCGCGTAAACGCACCCTGCCCGTGCAGAAACGTCACGCCGCGCCCAACCTCGCAGATGATCGCCTCCGAAATCGGCTGCACATGGTCGGAGATGATGAGCACGACCTTGCGGCTGTTGAAGCCCGCGACGACCCGATCCGTCACGGCAGAATTCATGAACATGCAGATGAGCGTGTAGAGCGCGGGCATGACGCCGAAGAGCGCGGCGGCCAAGAGCATGATGACGCAGTTGAAGGCAAAGATCACGCTGCCCATGTTCAAAGAGTAATACTTCTTCACGATGGCGGCGACGATGTCGAAGCCGCCCGAACTGCCGTTCATGCGGAAGATGATCCCATAACCGATGCCGTTCAGCACGCCGCCGAAGATCGCCGCAAGCATCGTATCGGGCACGGGCGCGTAGGCATTCAGGAAGCGCGTTGCATCGACGCAGAAGGAAAAGAGGATTGTGCCAAAGGCGATGTCGAGCGTGTACTCGCGCCCGAGCGTCTTGTACGCCGCCGCGAGAAGCGGCAGATTGTAGAGAAACATCTGCACGCCGATGGGAAGCGAGAAGAGATAGTAGAAGATCATCGCAATGCCCGCAATGCCGCCCGACAAGAGATGCGCGGGCACGACGAAGAGGTTGATCGACGAACTGCTGATGAGACAGCCGAGCAGGATGCCGAGATAGCGGAAAACACGGCCCTTCAATGTCAAACTCCTGAGATGGAGCATCAAGACGCCTCCCTTTCGCGGCCTTCCCAGCGAAGCGTCGGCGTCTTATCTTTTGCCAGTGCACTCATGTCAATATCCCTGCCTTCCATGGAAAGCGCATGGAGATCCGTGTTCTCCCATTCGCTCCTCTCCTCATCCGTCAGAGCGTCCGCCTCTTCTTCCGTCAGAGGCAGGCTCGTCAAGCGCCACGAGCAGAGGCTTCCGTCCGTCGCATCAACGCTGAGGATGAGCCGCTGGCGCTGATCTTGCGGATTTTCGTAGACATAGCAGACGCTGCCATCAAGAAACGTGCGCTCCTTCTCGCCAAACGTCGTGCGAATCTTGTACGCAGTCGCACCGTAGCGCACGCCTGCACGCGCCGTATAGTCCTTGCTCTTGACGAGCATGTCCGCGACCTTGCCCGTATCGACGGCGACGCCGACCTCGTAGCCATGCGGGAATGCATAGTAACGCATGTGGATGTCCCAGACCATGCGCTCCTTGTCAAAATCCGGCTTGCCGAAAGCCGCGAGCATCTTCTCCTCCGAGTCGCCGAGCGCTATGCCCTTGACGGTGAAGTCCTCGGGCAGCAAAGCACTTTGCGCCGCTGCCGCCATCGGCAAGACAAGAAAAAGCCCGAGAAAGAACATCACCAACAAACCACGATAGAACCGCATTTTTCACCGTCCCTTTCAAGATGATATGGATTCATTGAAGCACGCAACAGTTTCCCTTCGATTCTATAACACGAAAAACGGCTTGTCAAAGGAAACAATCCAACCGTAGCACATCGTCAATTCTTCAGACCATGCGAAACACGGATACATTCGGCTTACAGCCGCACAGAAAAGCCGCCCCGCGCACGGGGCGGCTTTTCCTCGGTCAACGGCACAGCGAGATCACGGCATCTTCCAACAATTCCGCGCCGCCCCGCCCCGTCTTGAGCAGATAGTCGGCGTCGATGAGCGAGAGCATCGCCCGCTTCAAAACAGGCTCAGAGAACTTCATGCTCGCGCGTCCCAGCTTCTCCGCGATGAAGGGATTGAGCTTCATCGAAGGGCCCAATGCCTTGCCGCGCACGCCTTGCGCCAGAAGGAGCTTCGCCTGCCACAACTGGCGCACATGGCGCACCATCAGGGCAAGCAGCACGGGCGCATACACGCCGTCTGCCGTCTGGCGGCGCAGAAGCGTCAGAGCCTTCTTCACGTCCTTCTCGCTCACGGCGTCCAGCATCGCGAACGACGATACCTCGGGCAGCCCTGAGAACACAGCGGCAAGCTCCGCCCTGCCGATACGCTTCTCCGCGGTATAGAGCGCGAGCTTTTCAAACTCCTTGTCGAGATACGAGAGCGAGACTTCATGCATCATGGAGACGGCGCCCATGAAGTACGCATGCGCCTCGCGGTCAAACTCCCTGTGAATCTCGGCGAGCTTTCCCGCGAGCCAGTCGCCGATCTCCCACGGGCGCACGGCATCGGCATCGAGCACCGCGCCCGCCGCTTCAACCGCCTTGTACGCCTTGCGCCGCTTGTCCGCCTTGCCCGCGCAGAGGAAGATTACATAGGCGTAGTCGGGCATGTCGGCAAGAAGATGCAGCAGGCGCTCCTCCTTCTTGTCCGCGCCGCCCTTCTTCCCTTTTGCTGCCTTCGCCTCCTCGCCGTCCGCTGCTGGGCGCTTCTTCTCGCGAAAAAGGGGGCTGTCCTGCACGAGCACGACATGCTTGGGCACGAAGAACGGCACCGTTTCCAAGAGGCCGATGAGCGCGTCGGCATCCATGTCGGGCGCGGCTTCTTCCAATGCGTCCCGCAGACCTTCGCCCGCAGGAAAGAGGCGCTCTAAGATCGCCGCCTTCGCCTTTTCGATATAGTAATGCTCCTCGCCCGCGAGCAGGTAGACATGCTTCGGCTCTCCCTTGCGGAGCGCCGCCATGAACGGCCCGTACTTCAACGCCTCACCCCATCCGTCAAAACAGAAGCTATGGCAACAAAAGAGCCATAGCTTCTGCACGCTTCCTATAAAAGTCTGCTAAAAATCTGCGCCCTTACATCACGTTCTGCGGCTTGCCCGCAAGGTACGCCTGCACATTCTTGAAGGCGATGACGGCACGCTTTTCCATCGCCTCCTGCGTCGCAAAGCCGACGTGCGGCGCGAGAATGACGTTCGGCGCATGAAGCAGCGGATGATCGCCCGCGATCGGCGGCTCGCCCTCGAAGACGTCGATACCCGCACCCGCGATGCGGCCTTCCTTGAGGGCGTCTGCCAGAGCCTTGCTGTCGACGACGGGACCGCGCGCCGTATTGATGAGAATCGCCGTCTTCTTCATCTTGGCGATCTCTTTCTCGCCGATCAAACCCTTCGTCTCCGCCGTCAGCGGCACATGCAGCGAAACGATGTCCGAGACTTCCATCAGCTCGTCGAGACTCACATACTTCGCCCCGTCGATCTTCGCCTCCTTGCGGTTGTAGTAGTACACCTCACAGCCGAACGCCTGCGCGAGCGCGATCGTGCGCCTGCCGATGGCGCCTGCACCGACGACGCCGAACTTCTTGCCCGAAAGCTCGATGCCGAGAAGTCCGGCGCGCGTCTTGCCCGCACGCACCGCCTCATCTGCAGCAAGCATTTTGCGGTAGAGTCCGATTGCCAGGCCGATGGCAAGCTCGCTGACCGCCTCATTGGCATAGCCCGAGCAGTTGGAAACGACGATGTCATGCGCCTTGCAGTAGTCCATCGCCACATGGTCGACGCCCGTGAAGGCGACGCTCAGGAACTTGACGTCCGAAAGCTCCTGCAGGACGTTTTCCTTGAACGGCATGTTCGCGAGCATGACAAGCTCTGCCCCCTTGGCACGCGCCGCCTTTTCCGCGTCGTCCTGCGGCGGCGTATTGCAGTAGACCATTTCAAGGTCTTGAGGCAGATACTCCTTTTTCAGCGCCTCCGCCTGCGCCTCCGAGATCCCCAGCGGCTCCGTGATTACGAGTTTCATGCGAATCCTCCCTTTCTTGACTGCCAAGAATGTTTGGATGCCTCCCCTTACCCCGCATCCGATATTGCGCTTCCATTATAGCATATCGGCCTGTCAAATTCATCCCATCGGCGTGAGCAATCGCGCATAAACTTTCCGCTGCCCGGCTTCACGGCATCATTTCATCTGCCTTCCCAGCTTCCTAAAAACCTACGCTTCTGCTCCCTTTTCTTTTGCCTCCAGAAATGCTATAGTCAGAGACGAAACGAAAGACAAGGAGCAATACCATGAATCCATCGAAAAAAGGCGTCGCGCTCGTGGCGCTCGGCGCGCTGCTCTGGGGCGGCTCGGGCGTCGCCGCGCAATTCCTGCTGCAGCAAAAAGGATTTTCCACCGAATGGCTCGTCATGATGCGCATGACGCTCGCAGGCATACTGCTTCTGCTGCTCGATGCGGCAAAGAACCGCGAGAGCATCTTCTCCGTTTGGCGAAACCGCACGGCGGCGAAGCGGCTTCTCTTCTTCAGCCTGTTCGGCATGCTCGGCGTGCAGTACACGTATTTTTCTTCCATCGAGCACGGCAACGCGGCAGCGGCGAGCGTCCTGCAGTACCTGATGCCGATCATCGTCGTCCTCTGGCTCGCCCTGAAGAGCCGCAGCCTGCCGTCGCTGCGCGAGAGCGGCTGCGTGCTGCTCGCTTTCGTCGGCACGTTCCTCATCTTGACGCGCGGCAGTCTCTCGACTCTCGCCATCCCGCCCATCGCTCTCTTCTGGGGCGTCGCTTCCGCTTTCTGCGCTGCCATCTACACCATACAGCCCAAATGGCTGCTGGACAATTTCCGCTCGCCTCTCATCATCGGCTGGGCGATGCTCCTCGGCGGTTTCCTACTCATGCCCTTTCGCGCACCATGGAACTTCGCCGGCGTCTTGGACGCCGCCTCCGTCGCCGTATTCATCTATGTCGTCCTCTTCGGTACGGTCATCGCCTTTTGGTCATATCTCGAAAGCCTCAAATACATCCAGCCGAGCACCATCGGCATCCTGAGTTCCATCGAGCCTTTGTCCGCCGTACTCCTCTCCACCGCGCTGCTCGCCGTCCCCTTCGGCCTCACCGAATCGGTCGGCGTCGTGCTGATCCTGTTCTCCATCGCGCTTCTCAACAAGCGCTGACGCAGTATCTTGCAGCATGACTTTCTGCAAAACTTTCCTCTCGTGCTATACATTTCCAAATAAATCATGTATGATGAAAGAGGTCAACAAACGACGATTTCAAGGAGGAGAAATCTATGGGCAATATCGACACCACCTGTGTGAATGCGATCCGTGCACTTTCGGCGGACGCCGTGCAGAAGGCGAACTCCGGCCATCCGGGCCTGCCGCTCGGCGCAGCCCCGATCGCTTACGAACTCTGGGCGCACCACATGAAGCACAACGGCAAGAATCCAAACTGGGCGAACCGCGACCGCTTCATCCTCTCTGCCGGGCACGGCTCCGCCATGCTCTATTCCCTGCTGCACCTCTTCGGCTACGGGCTGACGCTCGACGACCTCAAGAATTTCCGCCAGGACGGATCCTTGACGCCCGGCCATCCCGAGTACCGTCATACGAAGGGCGTGGAAGCCACGACAGGGCCTCTGGGCGCAGGCATGGGCATGGCGGTCGGCATGGCGATTGCTGAAGCGCACCTCGCCGCCATCTTCAACAAGCCGGATTTCCCCATCGTCGATCACTACACCTTTGCCCTTGGCGGCGACGGCTGCATGATGGAGGGCATCTCCTCCGAAGTCTTCTCGCTCGCGGGCACGCTCGCGCTCGACAAGCTCATCGTGCTCTACGACAGCAACAACATCTCCATCGAGGGCGGCACCGACCTCGCCTTTACCGAAAACGTGGAAAAGCGCATGGCGGCCTTCGGCTTCCAGACGCTCACGGTCGAGGACGGCACGGATCTCGCCGCCATCGGCAAGGCGATCGAAGAGGCGAAGGCAGACAAGAAGCGGCCGTCCTTCATCACGATCAAAACGAAGATCGGCTTCGGCTGCCCCGCCAAAGAAGGCAAGGCGAGCGCCCACGGCGAACCGCTCGGCGAAGAAAACCTGCGCGCGCTCAAGAAAAACCTCGGCTGGGAAAATCCTGCCGAGAGCTTCTGCGTTCCTGCCGCCGTCTACGAACATTACGAGAAGCTCGCCGCTGAGGGAGCGGCTCTTGAGGCGAAGTGGAACGAGCTTTTTGATGCCTACTGCGCGAAGTACCCCGAGGAGAAGGCTCGCTGGGATGCGTTCCACGCGCCTGTCGATGCTGCGGCGCTGCTCAAGAGCGAGGATTTCTGGGCGTACGAGGACAAGCCCGCCGCGACGCGCGCCTTGTCAGGCAAGATGATCCAGCGTCTCAAGGAAATCGTGCCGCAGCTCATCGGCGGCAGCGCAGATCTCGGGCCGTCGAACAAGACCGTGATGGACGGCGCAGGCGATTTCAGCCGCACGGATCGTGCGGGACGCAACCTGCACTTCGGCGTGCGCGAACTCGGCATGGCGGCGATCGCCAACGGCCTCGCGCTGCACGGCGGCGTCCTGCCTTACATCGCGACCTTCTTCGTATTCAGCGATTACACGAAGCCCATGCTGCGCCTCGCCGCACTCATGGGGCTGCCCGTCGTCTACGTGCTCACGCACGACAGCATCGGCGTCGGCGAAGACGGTCCGACACACGAGCCGATCGAGCAGCTTGCCATGCTGCGCTCGACGCCGAACGTCAACGTCTTCCGCCCTGCCGACGCGACAGAAACGGCCGCCGCTTGGTACAGCGCCGTGACGAGCAAGGATGCGCCGACTGTCCTCGCGCTCACGCGCCAGAATCTGCCACAGCTTGCAGGAAGCTCCAAGGAAGCCCTGAAGGGCGGCTACATCATTTCCGAAGCGAAGGGGGCGCCGCAGGGCATCCTCATCGCCACCGGCTCTGAGGTATCGCTCGCCATCGAGGCGCAGAAAGAACTCGCCAAAGACGGCATCGCCGTGCGCGTCGTCTCCCTGCCGTCCGTCGACATCTTCGAGCAGCAATCCGCTGAATACAAGGAAAGCGTCCTGCCGAAATCCATCCGCGCCCGCGTCGCCGTCGAAGCGGCCGCCGGCTTCGGCTGGGAACGCTACACGGGACTCGACGGTGCGACCGTCACGATGCACGGCTTCGGCGCTTCCGCCCCCGCCGGCGTCCTCTTCAAGAAGTTCGGCTTCACGAAGGAAAACGTCGTCGCGACGATGAAGAAGGTTCTGGAAAAATAAGGCACGAAAAAAAGGCTGTCGCACATAAATCACGTGTGGCAGCTTTTTTCATGTACAAAAAACGTATACCACAATAGAGGTATTCTCATTCATCGTGGTGTCATAAGGCGTGGGCGTACCATAAAAGAAATTTTCTTTTCCCTATTGCATTCTTTGAAATCTCATAGTATAATAGTCAATGTTGTCGGGATGTGGCTCAGCTTGGTAGAGCGCATCGTTCGGGACGATGAGGTCGCAGGTTCGAATCCTGTCATCCCGACCATTTAGAAAGAAAAGAGAGAGGCTTTGACAAAATGCGAAAGTGTTTTGTCAAAGCCTCTTTTTTATGAACATGCAAGAAATCAATCTTGAAGAGCGCATGCCTGGGAAACATCTCATCCATGCAGATACTCAGAACGCATCCGCTGCAAGTTCAACGCTTCTTCATATACGCTTCGGCAGCAGCAAGAACATATTCCTGCAGCGCGGCGCCGACAGCGAGATCCCAATCGACGTCGCCCGCAAAGACCGTATTGGAAACGACGCGGATCGTGAGGAACGGCACATCGTACGTCTGGCAAATTTGCGCGACGGCGTCGCCTTCCATCTCCTCGACCGCAGTGCCGTAAAAATCGTGCAGGAAGAGCACGCGGTCGACCTGGCAGTTCCAGCTGTCCGCCGTACCGATGACGCCCTCCGTCACGCTTCCCTTCTTGTAGGAGTTCCTGAACGCGAGCGCCGTCCGAAAAAGCTCCTTGTCCGCCTTGTGGCAAACCTCCTGCGTGAAGCGACGCGCTTCCTTGTCGTAGGCAAAGACGCCAAGCTTGTCGAGTGCCTCTTCATCGACACCCTCGCCGCGTGCGCGAAAGTGCGATTTCCATGCCGATATATTGACCGTTTCCCGGCCTATGACGATGTCGAAATTCTTCAAACTCGGATCGTGCGCCCCCGCCGTCCCCTGGTTGATAACGGCGCAGGGATGAAAGAACTCCATGGCGAGCGCCGTCGTCGCCGCCGCATTCGCCAAGCCCCACTGCGTGCGCGAAACGGCGAGAGGAACGCCATGGTAATTGCCCGAGGCGAAGTACCACTCGCCGAGTCGATACTCCTCCAGAGCGTCGAGCTGCTCGACTATATGGCTCGTTTCCACCTTCATCGCACCTTGAATGAGCAAGGGCGGCTTCCCCTTGTATGTCTTGCCCGCCCGATCTGATAATCCTCCTGCCATCTTCTTCCCTCCGTAAAATCCTCTCAATTTCTGCAAATGCGAAATAGTATACGCCTCTAACTTTACATTGTCAACTAAATCCTCTATAATGGAAGTGACTAGCTTTTCGACTTTACCATAAAGGAGCGATTCCCTCTTGAAGATCATCGCACGGCATCTCACTGCCGACTTATACAACTGCAAAGAAAACAAGCTGCTCGACATGGAGATGACCGTCGCCTCCTTGAGGCGTCTCACCGAGGAAGCTGGCCTTCATATTCTGCAAGTCGACACGCAGGTGATCGAGAAGGGGCATTTCGTCGTCCTCCTCGCACTCAAGGAAGGCCATCTTGCCCTGCACACCTACACGGAGCTCCGCTACGCGGCAGGCGACATCTTCCTCTGTGACGCGGACGCCGAGCCTGAAACGCTCTTCAAGGGTCTTAGGAGTTTCTTCAAACCCGAGAAGATTCGCACGACCTTCCTCAAGCGCGGCGACTTCGGCAAGGCCAAGGACATGAAGCCAAAGATCAAGTCGCGCGTCGCGCCGCTTCGGCGCATCCACAACACGGGCGCAAAGGTCATCCGACTTCTCGCGCGCCGCAACCGCAAGAAGAACTTTTGAAAAAAGGCTGCCGCCGGCAGCCTTTTTTATTTCGCCTTCACTTATAGGCGGGAAGATCCGGCTCGATTGCCGTCGCCGCCTTGTAGTCGCTCTCGGACTCCGCCGTCTTGCCCGACAGGCGATAGAGATAACCGCGGCGATAATAGAACGTGGCATTGCCCGGCTCCAACCGGAGCGCCGCCGTATAGTCGTCGATGGCCTTCGCCTTCTCGCCCATATTCTCCAATACACCCGCGCGATTCGCGAAGAACGCGGCATTTTTCGGCTCAAGACCGATTGCTGCATCAAGGTCGGCAAGCGCTCCGTGAACGTCATTGAGCTGGATCTTTTCAATCGCGCGCAAGTTGAGAAGATCTGCGTTCTTCGGCTCAATCGCCAGAGCCCTCTCGATATCGAGGAGCGCCTCTTCGTTCCGATCCATCAAACGATAAGAAATCGAGCGCTCGATGTAGATGGGAAGCACATCCGACGTGTGTTCCAATGCATGCGTATAATCGGCGACGGCTTCATCAAGCCGACCGAGCGCACGATAACTTCCCGCACGATTGAAATAAATGAGCGACGCCTGTTCGGCGGGCACCCTTTCCAAAAGATGCGTGAAATCTGCAATCGCCTCTTCGTGCTTGCCCAGACGCTCAAGGCAGACGCCACGCCGGCTCAAGGCTGGAGCATTTTCCTTTTCGAGCGTCAATGCCGCCGTATAATCGTCCACGGCAGAAGCAAAATCCTGCTTCTGTTCCTTCGCCAAGCCGCGCTCGATATAGGCGCGCAGTTTGAGAGCGTCATCAGCTTTTTCGAGCACATGCGTGTAGCCGTCTATGGCATCATCGAAGCGCCCCAGACGATAGAGCAAGGAAGCGCGATACATCTGCGCCCCCATATCGTTCGGCTGTAAGGCAACGGCTCGATCCATGTGCGCGAACGCCGTGCCGCTGTCATTTTGGGCAAGCGCGGTCAGTCCCATCTCGAATTCAATAAGCGCATTCTGAGAATCGAAAGACTGCGCCGTGAGAAAATCCTTCTGCGCCTCCTCATAGCGCTTCATATCGCGCAAGACGATGCCGCGATTGACGAAAGCCGTCGGATTTTCTCCATTGATTGCAATCGCCCTGCTGAATTCTCTGTAGGCAGCATCGAGATCGCGCTTTTGGTAGCTGGCAATTCCGCTCTGAATTGCGGCGAAGTCCGGCGACCGTCCGGCGACTTCCCCCTGCCCTTTCGGAAGTTCCTGCGCCATCTTGCCCGCATCCGGCTTCGGCAGCGTCTGCGCCGGCTTTGCTGCATCTCGCGAAGCAGCAGCATTGGGTGCAGGCTTTTGCGCACGGTGTTCCTCACGCACGGGTTCTTGCTTTTGCTCGGGCGGGTTCTTCGGCTGCGTTTCCTGCACCTGTTTCTGCTCTTCCCTCTGCTCCGCTTTCGGCTTCTGCGGTTCGACAGGCGCGGCCGGCGTGAACGTCCCCAGTGTGCGTGCAAGCGCATCATCCACCGCAGAAGCCGCAGCCGGCAAACAGCCGCACCAAGCGGCAGAACCTGCCAGAATAGCAGCCAAAGCTGCCGTCTTCATCCCTTTTTTCACGAAATCACCTCATTATATTCAATGGACAAGCTGCAGCAAAACGAAGATGACAAGCCCCAGACCCGCGCCAACGATAGATCCATTCATGCGAATCCACAGGAGATCAGGCTCCACCTTGTCGTAGACGAGATGGTTGAGCTGCTCGTCCGTCAGACGCGCGAGCACGTCGCGCACGATGACGGCGACGAGATCCTGCGCCGCGAGCGCCGAACGCGCCGCGAGATCGTAGAGCAGACGGTCGATCGCACGCTGCATCTTCTCATCTTTGCCGACGAGAGCAAGCGCACGCCGCAGCTCTTCGACGAGGACGGCAGAAAATTTCTCGCGCAAGAGAGGAAGTACTGTGTCGAATCTATGCCTGCCCCGCGCCAAGAAGAAATGCTTCTGCACGAACGCCAAACTTCTCTCGATCGCTTCTTCAAGCGGCAGCCCTCTGAGCATGGCGTCGCGCAGCTCCAGCGAGAAGGCACGAAACTCCTCGTCGGCACAAAGCTCCTCCGCCTTCTCATAGCATACTGCAAGAAATTCCCTCTGCAGCGCCGAATCCTTCTCGGCCAATTCCGTCAGTACGGTCAAGGCCTGATGGCGCACGAGGTGAGCGAGATCGGCGAAGTTCACAACGTCCGTGATCTGCCCGATGCCGAGCAGGAACTTGTCCCAAGTGCTCCTGGCATTTTCCTTCGCATAGTTGAAGAGCAGGTCCTCGACCCTTCGGGAAAACTCCGGAGCTGCAGCCTTCGCAGCGAGAAACTGCGCCGCCCGCGCGACGAGCACATGGTCGCGCTCGTCATCGCGCATCCAGCGTCCGATCAAAGAAAAAATTTCTTCGGGACGCGACCGCTTCAGTTCGCTGCGCATCTCGTCCGCAAAGGCATTCGCCTGCTTCTCGCGATCGATGTGCATGGCGAAACTGCGCACATAGTGCAGAAACTGCGCGACGAGCTTTTCCTGCACATCCTCTCGCCGAAGAAACTCAAGCAAGCGAGCGACGAGGTCGATGTGCTGCAAGGCTTGGAAAATCTTGCGGCGTGAAAAGAACTCCTTCTGCACGAGCGTGACCGAAGCTTCGATGAAGGACTCGCGGCGGCGCGGCAGAAGCGCCGTGTGCCAGGGGAAGCCCAGCGGCTTCTTGAAGAGCGCCGTCACAGCGAACCAGTCGGCGATGCCGCCGACGAGCGCAGCGTCGGCACAAGCGAGAAAGCCTCGCGCCAAGAGACTCTTCGGATATGCGATGACCAACGCGAGCGCCAAGAAGAATACGACAGCGGCAAAGAGCAGCGTCTTGTCCGCCTTGTTCCACGAACGCCAAAACATCAGCCCACCGCCTTTTCCACAAAGTATGCGATGAGGAAAAGCGCCATGCCCGCCATCGCTCCAACGACGGAACCATTGATGCGAATCATCTGCAGATCGTCATCGACACGGCTCTCCACGAAGGCGATGAGCTCGTCATCGGAGAAATCCTCCAGTCGCGCCTTGACCATCTGCGTGATAAAGGCGTGATGATCGTTCAGCTCCGCTTCAAGAAGATTCTTGAACATGGCATCCGCACGCCTCTGCAGACTCTTCCTCTTGATGAACTCGTCAATCTTGCCGTCCACAAGAAGAAAGAACGGTTCGCGCCAAAAGGGCGTCTCCCCCTTGGCGTTGCGCTCCAGCCAAAGGGCGAACTGTTCCGAAAGATCGAGCCGTTCGAAAGACGTTTCCTTCCACTTTGCAATCGCCTGTTTCAGCGAATCGTTTTTGCCGAGGGAATGCAGCAGTGAACGGAATTCTGCTGCAAGGCGCTCATACGCCTCTCCCTCGCCCTTGAGCATGGAGCTGATATAGGCGTCCATGTGCCTCACCGCGATTTCCCGCAAGCGCTCATCACTCAAATCCATCGCCTGAATGACTGTCGCTCGAAGCGACGCCTGTCTTTCATACCGCTCGCGCAGCTCGCGAATGTTTTCCAGCAGCACCTCCTGCATCTTCGCGTCGTGCAGCGTTCGGCGCACGGCGCGAAGTGCCACATGCAGGATGCGTGCGCTATTCGTCTCTTCGGCAAGCATGTCGAAGAACCGCAGCAGGAATTTTTCCAAAGGAAAACTCTTAAAGCTCTCACGAATCGCCGGCCAGATGCGCTCGGCTACATGCACCGCATCCATCGTCTCAGCCGCACGCAAAAGTACGGCGAAGGAGATGTCTTTGATCCGCTCGCGCCCGCCGCGCTCTTCAAGATAGGCGACGAACATCTGCGCCATGTCGATCTTCCTCGCTACAGCCATGATGTTCGCCGCACTCAGAAGATCGTTGGCAGCATAGTCGACGAGCGCCTGCATGATGCGCGTGCGATTCCGGCGCAGGATGTCCGTACGATAGGATATGCCCAAGGGCTTTCGGAAGATCGCCGTGACGGCGAACCAGTCGGCAAGTCCGCCGACGGTCGAGGCGAGGAAAGCCGCCTCCAGAAGATCCCAGAAGAACCCGCTGCCGACCATAGGCAGGACGGCGAGCGTGCCGATGACGCTGACAGAAAGCGCGAGCGTCGCCTTATACTTTTTCTGCAAGACCATATCGTTCACCGAAACCGTCAGCGCCGCTCAGCGTCGTTCGCCGGAACAGAGACGCGATGCGGATTCCGCTCCTTGGCGACGGCCAGCATCAACTTGATGCGGTTGAGCTGATTGACCTCCGAAGAGCCGGGATCGCAGTCAATCGCCACGATGTTCGCCCCCTTGTAATCACTTCGGAGACTGTGAATGACGCCCTTGCCCGTGATGTGGTTCGGCAGGCAGCCGAAGGGCTGCAGGCAGACGACATTCGGCACGCCCTCATGGATGAGCTTGACCATCTCACCCGTGAGGAACCAGCCCTCGCCCGCCATATTGCCGAGCGACACATGCTTCTTCGCGAGACGCGCCGTTTCACCAATCTTGTACGGCGGCGTGAAGCGACGGCTCTTCTTCAGCGCCTTTCTCATAGGGCGGCGGAAGAACTCGACGAGGCTGATAAACATCTGCGCAAACAGCTTGTCCTTGAGCCTGCCCGCAAAAAGCTCGCGCTCGACGATGGAATCGTACGCCATGTAGAGGAAGAAGTCCGCAAAGTCCGGCATGACGACCTCGGCACCCTCCTCGATCAAGACCTCCTCGATGTGGTTGTTCGCCACGGGGTGATATTTGACGAGAATCTCACCGACAATGCCGACTTTCGGCTTCCAGATCCCCTCGACGAGCGGCAGAGCATCAAACTCCTGCACCATGCGCCTGACCGTGTCCGCATACTTGAAATAGCTTCCATCCATAAGCTCGGCAAGGCAATTTTCATGCCACTTTTCATACAGCCGTTCCGCTGCTCCCCGCTCCTTCTCATACGGCAGGGTCGCATTTCTCAGCTTTTGCAGCAGGTCGCCGTAAAGGAATGCCTTGATTGCATCGACGAAGCAGCTTCGGTCGAGAGAGAACGCATCCGTTTCGAGTCCCCAGCACGCGAATACAGGTACCTGCGGATAGCCCGCATACTTCAGCGCCTGGCGCATCAGTGCCATATAGTTCGTCGCACGGCACGGTCCGCATGTCTGAAACAGCAGGATCGACGTGTGATCGGGATCGTACTCGCCCGATTTCAGCACGGCGAGCAGCTGACCGATGACGACGATCGCGGGATAGCACATATCGTTGTTCACATAGCGCAGCCCGAGGTCGATCGCCGCCTTGTCCGGCAGAGCCGGCACGACGACCTTATAGCCATGCTTTTCGAGCACGGGACGCACGATGCTGAAATGAATCGGTGCAAGCTGCGGCGCGAGAATCGTATGCGTGCGGCGGCACTCCTCCGTGAAGCGCGGACGCTCCTCGGCGGCCGCTGGCTGAAACGGCGTCTTCCTGCGGCGTGCGAGAGCCGCGATCAAAGAGCGCAGACGTATGCGAGCCGCACCGAGGTTGCTGACCTCGTCGAGCTTGATCATCGTGTAGATATGATGATGGCTTTCGAGAATCGACTTGACCTGCCCCGTCGTCACGGCATCGAGTCCGCAGCCGAAGGAACTGAGCTGGATGAGCGTCAAGTTTTCATGCTCGGCGACGAAATGCGCCGCGTGGTAAAGGCGTGCGTGATAGCTCCATTGATTGACGATGTTGAGTCCCGCACCCTTGACCGGCAGATGATAGACAGCGTCCTCCGACAGGATGGCAAGACCGTAGGAAGCGATCATGTCGGATATGCC
>ERZ772967.263-NODE-263-length-45384-cov-5.862384_pt1 | contig 45384 bp, 37 predicted proteins | sample MGYA00511677_ERZ772967 | MGnify/ENA primary metagenome ERZ772967 (study PRJEB29015, sample SAMEA2737931) | human oral metagenome | biome: human oral; feature: human-associated habitat; material: dental | place: China | collected 2146 ...
GATTTGCGCCATGCCTACACGCCGTCTTTCGAGCTGCTCGGCTTTGAAAGCCTGATTATGGAGCAGTCGCACTTGGGCAAAATCACCGAAGCCGTGAAAGACTGCCTGCGCTGCGGCAAATGCAAACCCGTGTGCAGCACCCACGTTCCGCGTGCCAACCTGCTGTATTCGCCGCGCAACAAGATTTTGGGCGTGGGGCTGCTGGCCGAAGCGTTTTTATACGAAGAACAAACGCGGCGCGGCGTATCGCTGAAACATTTTGACGAACTGGGCAGCATTGCCGAACACTGCACCGTGTGCCACCGCTGCGTGAAGCCGTGCCCCGTGAATATCGATTTCGGCGATGTGAGCGTGGACATCAACAATTTTCTGCGCGAAACGGGGCATAAACGCTTCAACCCGATGGTGTCCGCCGGCATGGCATTTTTGAACGCCAAAAATCCCACGCTGGTCAAAACCCTGCGGGCAGGCGTGGTAACCGCAGGTTTCAAAGCGCAAACCATTGCCTATGATTTGGGCAGGCAGTTCCATATCGGCGCGGGCAGACAGAAGCGCGCGCCCAAGGCCACCACACAGAAACCGGCCATCAAAGAGCAGGTGATCCATTTCATTAACCGCCCCCTGCCGCGCAACGTGCCGCCCAGCTCGCGCCAGAGCGCGCGGAACAGCCCTTCTGCCTGCACATCCGCCGTCCAGGGCGCGAGAAACAGCGCCTTGTCGCCACAGGATGCGGCATAACGCCCGGCCAGGCCGATCGTCGCAGGCGCATCAAGCGAGATTTGGAGATTTTCACGCCAGTCACCGCACGCACCCTCGGCAAGGCGCAGGTGATTGACGATCTGAAGACCTGCGCTCGGCGTCTCGGGCAGGACGAGCACCCCGCCCCCGCCCGTATCCGGCCGCAGCGTCAGGTGCAAGCTCCTGAAATTGATGAGCAGCGCGTCGGGGCCAACATTGTAAGGACGCAGCGGCTCGCCGTCGAAGGCCGCCGGATCGTCCGGCGGCAGGGCAAACGCGCTGCGGTCGAGGACCAGATCCCCGGTAATTTCGCCGACCCCGCGTGCGCGCAACTGCCGCAGGAGCAGCCAGAACTGTTCGAGCGCCAAACGCGGATCACCGCTGCCGCGCAGGTAGAGATTGCCGGCGGCGTCTTCCAGCGCTTCCGTTTTCCAGGCATACGACGGCCCCAGCAGTTCGAGCGCCGCATACGTCGTAACCAGCTTCATCACCGAAGCCGGATTCATCGCCTGATCGGCGTTGTGGCGAATCAGCGGCTGGGCGCTATCGACGCGCTGCACGACGACGCCTACATGACGCGGCGAAATGCCGGCGCTCTTGAGGGCGGCGAGCACTTCCGCCGGCAACGTCGGTGACTCTGCGGCGCGCAGTGGTGGCGCGAGCATCAACGCCAGCAGGCACAGCGCGCATCCAAACGCCGCCCGCAAACGGAAAAAACCCGGCACGCCGGCGCCACGTCCGCTGCGGCGCTGAAATGAAAACAAAAAAAACATCGCGGCTCCCATCGAGGCTCCTTGTGAAGCTCAACTTAAAAAAATGAATTTTAAGGCATGGCTTCTCCCTGCCTGACAGGGAATCGGACAATACGACGCCCTTCCCCTCCTTGTACGCAATAGGCGCTTCCGCTCGCAGCAACCGTCATTTGCCATTTGCCGACGGTTTTTCATCAAGCGCACGGTGCTCGCAAAATACAGCGTGGTCAGGCACCGGCAGTTTTCTATTCACACCGGCCGAACGCATTGGGCGGCTGCGGGCTTCTGCTATACTTTGCCGGTCATTTTTGGCCAAATTTCATGACTCAGACACACCCCCCTTTTTCTGACCCGGCGCTCAAGCTCGCCGCGCGCGTGCTGCGCATCGAAGGTGAAGCCGTGCTCGCACTGATCGACCGGCTGGATGATTCTTTCCCGCGCGCACTCGACCTGATTCTCACCAGCGCAGGACGGGTCATCGTCAGCGGTATGGGCAAGTCGGGCCACATCGGCCGCAAGATCGCGGCGACGCTGGCCAGCACGGGTACGCCGGCGTTCTTTGTCCATCCCGCCGAGGCGGGGCATGGTGACCTGGGGATGATTACTGCCGCCGATGTCGTGCTCGCCATTTCCAACTCCGGCGAAAGCGAGGAGCTGCTCAATCTGCTACCCTGGATCAAACGCCAGGGCGCGCGTTTGATCGCCATGACCGGCAATCCCGCGTCGACGCTGGCGTGCGATGCCGACGTGCATCTCAATGCCGGCGTCGCACAGGAAGCCTGCCCGCTTAATCTGGCGCCTACCGCCAGCACGACGGCGGCCCTGGCGCTCGGCGATGCGCTGGCCATTGCCCTGCTTGATGCGCACGGCTTCAGCGCCGAAGATTTTGCCCGTTCGCACCCCGGTGGCGCACTTGGCCGCCGTCGCCCGCTGATGCGGGTGCGCGAAGTCATGCGCACGGGCGAAGCCATGCCGACCAACGCGCCGGAAGCCAGCCTCGCCGAGGCGATCCGCGAAATTGCGCGCGGTACGATCGGCATGACGGTCATCGTCTCGCCACAACGTCAGATCCTCGGCATTTTTACTGACGGCGACCTGCGCCGCGCCCTGCTCAAGCATGACGACCTGACACGCCTGCGCGTCAGTGATGTGATGACGCCCCACCCGCGTACAATCCGGCCCGAGAAACTGGTCGACGAGGCTGTCGAGATGATGGAGCGTCACCGTATCAATCAGCTGCCGGTGGCGGACGAGCACGGTTGCCTCGTCGGTGCGCTGAACATGCACGATCTTTTTCGAACCAAGGCGATATGAATTATTCCGATGACGCCCGCGCACGTGCGGGATGCCTGAAGCTGATGGCTTTCGATGTTGACGGCGTACTTTCTGAAGGCTCGCTGTTCTACACCGATGAAGGCGTTGAAATGAAAGCCTTCAACAGTCTCGACGGGTTAGGCATGAACATGCTGCAACGCGCGGGACTGACCGTCGCCGTCATCACCGGCCGCAAGGCGCACTGCGTCGAGCTACGTATGCAAAACCTGGGCATCGACCTGCTCTATCAGGGCATTGGCGACAAACTGGCGACCCTGCACGAACTGCTGACCAAACTAAATTTACGCCCGGAGGACGCCGGTTATATGGGCGATGATATCGTCGATATTCGCATCATGAATGCCTGTGGTTTTTCCGCCGCGCCGGCCGATGCGCATTTTCTGGCAAAGAAGTACGCCCGCTTCGTTGCGAGCAAGCCGGGCGGCAAGGGGGCAGTACGTGAAGTCTGCGAGCTGATTCTCGATGCACAAGGCAAGCTGAATGCGGCGCTGGCGCCTTACCTGCCGGCAGACGGGCAATGAAGCACTGGTCCAGCGCCCTCTTTCCCCTGGTGTTGTTGCTGACGCTGACCAGCCTGACTTACTGGCTGCGCTACGTTACCGACCAGCCGGAGACGCGCAACGACGGCAAGAACCGGCACGATCCGGACTACATCATGTATGACGCCACGCTGCGCAAGATCGGCGAGAGCGGCCGTCTGGAATATACGCTCAAGGCCGACACCGTCACGCACTATCCGGACAACGATACGTTGGACGTGAGCAAACCGAACCTCGTCCATGCCGGTAGAGGGGCGCAGGTAACGGTGACGGCCGATACGGCACACGTCAGTGAAGATAACGAACGCATCGACCTTAACGGTAATGTCATCATCCGGCGCGCCGCGACCGCGAAACGCAAGGCACTAACCGGCGCAACACCGGCACTGACCGTGCTTCCCGATGCCGACAAGGCCTTTACAAAATCGCCGGTGCTGGTAACCCAGGGCACGTCCTGGGCCAAGGGGATTGGCCTGCAAATGGACATGCGCGCCGAAACCTACCGCATCGAATCACGGGTACGCGCGATGCTGGAAAGCCCGCGCACCAGAAAGAAAACACCATGAAACTGCCTGCACAGCCAATCCGCTTGTTGACCGCCAGCCTGCTGGCTGCCCTGACCTGCACAGCGCAAGCGGAAAAAGGCGATCGCGAGAAGCCGATCAACATCATTGCCGACCGCGCCAGCGCCGACGAGATCAACAAAGTTCAGATTTTCGAGGGCAACGTTGTGCTGACACAAGGCACCATCATGTTGCGCACAGGCAAACTGGTCGTCACGCAAGATGCTGACGGCTTCCAGACCGGCGTGGCAACGGGTGGTGAAAAAGGGCTGTCCTACTTCCGGCAAAAACGCGAAGGCAAAGACGAGTATTTTGAAGGGCAGGGCGAACGTATCGTCTATAACGCGCGCGAGGAAAAAACCGAGCTGTTCTCCCGCGCCTGGGTCAAGAGCGGCGCGGACGAAGTCCGCGGCCAGTACATTTCCTATAACGCGCTGACCGAGCAGTATCTCGCCACCAATAGCGCAGGCGAAACCAAGACGGCGGTCGGTGAAAAACAAGCGCGCGTGCGCGCCATCATCCAGCCCAAGAAAAAAGACGGCGCCCCCGCGCCCGACAGCAGCGCACCTCTGACGCTGCAACCTGCGGCAAACGTCAACGCGCCGGAGCAGTAGTCGGCACCGCGCCACGGCGACGCTGTACCGGCAGCCTACCGGCAAAACATCAAGCTCGACATTCGGGAAAAACGATGGGGAATGAACGACAAAACCGGCTGGTAGTGCTGATCGACGCGGACAACACCTCTGCCGCGGTGGCGCGGGAGCTATTTGCGGAAATCGCCAAATACGGCATCGCCAGCGTCAAGCGGATTTACGGCGACTGGAGCAGCCCGACCCTCAATGCATGGCGGAAAATCCTGCTTAGGCACGCGCTGGTACCGGTGCAGCAGTTCGCCTATACCAAGGGCAAGGACGCCACCGACATGGGGCTGATCATCGACGCCATGGATTTGCTCTACAGCGGCACCTTCGACGGTTTCTGCCTGGTTTCCAGCGACAGCGACTTCACGCCGCTGGCGGCGCGCATTCGTGCCGCCGGGCTGACCGTGTATGGCTTCGGGCGGCAGAAAACGCCGGAAGCCTTCCGCCAGGCCTGCGACCGCTTTTTCTACGTGGAAAACCTCAAGCCTCCGGCGGACGCCGATAACGGCAATACCGCACTCAATACACCCGACGCTCCCGACGGGCACGCGCCGGAAAACGGCCGCGACACCAGCAAGGGTACAGACAACAAGGACAAGCCGGCCGCCCCGACGACGCGCCAGGCGCTGGATGCCGGCATCCGCAATACGCTCAACAAGGCCGTCAAGAACTGCACCGACGAAGCGACCGGCTGGGCCTTCGTTGGGCAAATCGGCACTTACCTCAGCCAGACCTTACCCGACTTCGACACCCGCACCTACGGTTACAGCCAGCTTTCCAAAATGCTCAAGGCGCTCGGCGGGCTGCAATTCCGCCACGACGAAGCCAGCCGCATGTTCTGCCGCAAAATTCCCTACGGCGAACTGATCAAGCTGCTGGCTAATGAAGCGCTGCCGAAATTCCAGAACAAACAGGGGTGGGCGAAAATCCACGCGGTCGAAAAATATGTCACCCCGCGCTGGTCGTTTAAAGAATACGGCTTCGACAGCTTTGCCGACCTGCTCGACACCGTGCACGGCGTCGAGGTGCACGACGACAGCCTGCGGATGCCCGCCGCATCACCGGCGGCGTAAGGCCGGTCCGGCTCCGGCGCAACATTTCCCAAAAATTTCTGCGTCCCGGCGAACGGACGCATCATCACCGCCGCTTGCGATCAACCTCGGCGGCACGGCGTGCATCCATCAGCACGCCGAAAATCGACGCCCGGCAATACTGCGACACACTGGCTGCCAAAGCTGTTAAATTCTTCAAAGGCCTCCGGTCACGCCCAGCGCTTCCTCAATACTGGTCACGCCGTGCACCGTCGATCCGATGAGAAAAGATTCCACCCCCATATCGGACAGACGCAAAAAAGCCGTTGCCGTATCGTTAGTGTGCAAGGTCGAAAACACACGGTGCCCCGCCAGCGAGGCCTGCACGGCAATACGCGCCGTTTCGACATCGCGTATTTCGCCGATCATGATCGTATCCGGGTCGTGACGAAGAATCGAACGCAGCGCGGCGGGGAAGGTAAAACCAATATCGGGATGCACCTGAAACTGCGTGACGCCAGGAATGTGATACTCCACAGGATCCTCGACGGTCAGCACACGCTCGTGCCGCGTATCGCAGGCGACCAGCGTCGCATACAGCGTCGTGCTTTTGCCGGAACCGGTCGGTCCGGTCACCAGCACGATGCCGTCCGGCTGCGCCATCCATTGCCGATAGAGCGCCAGGTGGTCGGCTTCGATACCAAGCGTTTCGAGGTCAAAGCGCGTGTTCTGCGTATTCGGCAATAACCGGAGAACCAGCGACTCGCCAAGCACACCGGGAATGACAGAAACGCGCACATCGGTATCCACCCCCGACGAACGGATGGAAAAGCGGCCATCCTGCGGTAAACGCCGTTCGGAAATATCCAGTCCGGAGATGAGTTTGATCCGGCTGACCACCGCATCAAAGCGCTCGCGCGGATACTGCTCAATCGACTGCAAGCAGCCGTCCCGCAATATCTACGGGCATTCATTGCCAGACCAAAAGGCCGCCCAAGCCCAGGGCAAGCCCCGCCCAACACCACAGATATCGAGCAAGCTCACCCGGCGCATGGCTGTGTTTCTTCTCCCGCCTATCGTTACCGATCAATTTCAGAGGAAGAAGCAGCGTTCTGATTCTAGTTAGACTTCGGCGATTTCAACACAGATCGGGCGTTCGCCCGTAGCGCAGCGCTGGCTTGCCGTCAGGCGGCCGCTGTCCGGATCAACAGCATACACGGTCAGGTGATTGGAAATTTCACCCGCCGCCGCCAGCCAGCGTCCCGAGGGGGCAATGTCCATACCGCGTGGCTGCTGTTCCGTCAGTATGCAGTCTCTGTGTGACAGCAAACCGCTCGCACCATTTACGGCAAAGGCGGAGATTGTGCTGCTACGCCGTTCCGTCGCGTACAAAAAGCGGCCATCCGGCGATTGCCGCAATTCGGCGGCCCACGGCTTGCCGACGAAACCCGCTGGCATCAGGCTGACGGTCTGAAGAAAGGTCAGTCCGCCATTCTGCGCATCGAAAGCGAGCACATCGATACTGCCGTCCAGTTCATTGAGGCAGTAGACAAAATGGTTATCCGCAGAAAAGAGCACATGGCGCGGACCACGCCCCGGCCGCATCAGCATGCTGGGTAGGTCGTTCGGCACCAAGCGCAAATCGTCGGTCAGGCGGAAAATATGGATGGCATCGGTCGTCAGCGTTGACACCAGCAGCCAGCGTCCGGTCTGGTCAAGCCGCGCCGAATGGGCGCGCGGTAAATCCTGGATGCGCTGACTGACGTTTTGTGGCTCGCCATGCGCATCAAGCGGAATAACCGACAAATTATCATCGGCATATGAAGGGGAAAACAAAACGCGCAGCGCCGGATCGCCATACAGATACACCGGTGCACCAGGGACGCGCACCCTGTCCAACGGGCTTAATTCTCCCGAACCGGGGGCAATGGCAAATGCCTGCACGGCATGTTCATGACGCAGTCCGACATAAAGGCGGGCGGCATCAGGCCGCACGCGCATCGGCGAAGGCGCGCCATCGGTAATCAAGTGTTGACGGACGGCGAGTTCACCGGACTGACCGTCCAGCGCAAACACATCGATTTCCCGGCTGTCCTGACAGGAAACATAGATGACGGTCTGGCCCATCGTGATCCCCCTTTCCCTTGATAGCTGAACGGCGTGGTGGCCTGTGCAACCTTATGGAAACCAACGCCGGGAAACTCGGCCTTCCCTACGGCTCCGGTTTTTCCCGCAAGAAAAATCAATCGACCGATCATACGCATTATGAACGGAGAGAAACGGCGCGGCAATGACCGTCGATGCTTATTACCAGTGCATTGTGATCGGGATCACTCACTGACTTATCACAACCGCCCGTAGAAAATGGCGCATCACCCGGAAAATACGGCACGGCGCTGCAAACAACAATGCCAACCGTGCCGGCGAACACCATGCAGCACGCACGCTTTATTTAAATGCGCGTTCCGTTTGGTTTGTTCTCTTAAAATCACCCCGCCGTTCGATACACAAGTGCATATGTTGCATCACACACAAACTCACCACGCCATGCGCCTACAGTACCCCCCATGCGCACGGTAAACAGGCAAAGAAAACCCAGAACTGTTACGCGTATTACGCGTCGTTTTTGCGCAGCGAATCGAGCAGTGTGTGTGCCTGCGCTTCTGAAGCGTAAACCAGATGGAGCAGTAATTGCACCGTGTGCGGCAGTTTGCGTCCGGATTCGTAACGCGATCCGCCGGACTGCGTGACGCGGATGCGACTCCAGAAAACAGATTGGTTAATGCCCAGTTTCTTACGTAAAGCAGCCGCCTGCTCTCCAGATTGAATCAGCAATTCCGGCGCCTTGGAAACTTTGCTGGCTTTGGGTTGTGTCATCATGCCTAGTCTCCTGATCAACAAAAGTCTCTTGCGTTGCGAGAGCGGTCATTGCCGTTTTTGTTTTTAGTTGTAGATTGCATAATAGCAAAGGTTTCTTCTGACATAATCACCCTATAAACATGTCGTTACAAAAATATTCATCCTGAATTAAATCATCTACTTAAAACTAATATTCCCTGTTCGGGTCGGAATATGAACATGAAGGGTCAGAATAGTTCTGGAATTTCGATATTTTTTACATGCTTTTAACAAAAAACCAATTCCCGCTGCGGCAAAGGCGCTATTGGGATGCGAGAGCGCCGTTCTCCAGGCAACGCCGCCCCCATACGGACCGGTTTCCACCGACCATATTTAAGACGCCGCGCATTTCACAACCGACCTGCAACCGATCCACAGCCAACCCGCAGCCTGTGAGGATTCATAGCCTTTGTGCAGTCTGTGGGATATTCAGTTTGGACTGCGCCCAAGCTGCGGCACGCCAAACCGCTCCGGGCAATATATTCAGCACACCGGATACACGTGCATGCTGGAATACTTGTTCCCGATGATCGACAAGCAAATCAAGCGGAAACACACGTGTACGCGCCGGATCAGCAGGGGCTTAGCACACCGACGCCCATGTAGCCCAGGCACGCCGCACCGCCGCCGCATTCCCTGGTACGTTACCCTGCCATCGTGCCCATGTCGCATACATCGCCCATAAATCAGGCTTCTTGGCCGTGTTGCATCGAGCCGAACGCAGCGCCCGCGCTGACGAACGGTACGTCTGGAGTATCATTCGGAACATTTCTGACAGACGCGCATAGAGACCGTTCATGAAAATGCGTATTGCAGCAAGCTTTCTTTCCGGGTTGATGGCGTTGATTCTGCCTGCCTGCGACGAATACAACTTTTCCCGGCTCAAACCCGGAGAATCCTCGATGGAAACCGTGCGCCAGGTCATGGGCGCGCCCGCCCGCGAATGGCGCGATGCCGACGGATCGCAGACCTGGGAATATCCGCGCACACCAGAAGGCGTGGTCAACTACATGCTCGACATCGCGCCGGACGGCAAACTGAAAGCCATTCGCCAGGTATTGACCGAAGAAAATTTTGCGCGCGTCCAGCCGGGCATGACACGCGAACAGATTCGCCGCCTGCTCGGCCAGCCGGCGCGCGAACAGTATTTCCCGCTCAAGAATGAATACGTCTGGTACTGGAGAACCCCGGGCAACAGCGGCTTCGACGCCTACTTCAACGTCAGCTTCGACGAGAGCGGCAAAGTCGTCCGCGCCTTTAGCAGCGCGGAAGGCCGGCATTAAAACGCGCGCCCCGGAAACGCGCGTCTCAGCGCGCCGGCATTTCGTTTTGCCCTGTCAATCCCGCCACGTCCAGGCGATGCCGCGCGACTCGATTTCCTGACGAATTTCCGCCAGCGCCCGTTCGACCCGCGTTGCCTCGCCCTCCACACCCAGTTCCAGATGACGGCGCTGCCCGTCCGCATCGATCGACGGCAGGCTATACAGGCGCAGATCGGGGTACGCCGCAACGATGTGTTCCATCAGGTCGAGCAGGCCGCTTTCGTAAGCACGGTCGCCGGTCAGCAGATACGCCCTGTCGACGTTTGGCTGGCGATGAAAAAGATGGGAATAAAACGTATCGAGCGCCCACGCCGCCATCGGGTGCGCCATCTGCGGGAACCCGGGCAGAAAGTAGTGCTGCCGAATGGCGAAACCAGGAATACGGTTAAACGGGTTGGGGATAATTTCCGCGCCGCGTGGAAAAACACCGAGCAGGAGCCGCTGCGGCGTAATTTCGCGGCCAAAACGGGCGCGAATTTCGCGCTCGGCCTCCGGATGCAGGACGAGATCAACCCCCAGCGCCTCAGCCGCCGCCTGCCGTGTCCGGTCATCCGGCGTATTGCCGATGCCACCGAAGCTAAACACCACATCGCCCGCGGCAAAACTGTGCCGCAGCGCCTCGGCGATACGCGCCTGATCGTCGCCCAGATACTGAACCCACGACAGACGCAGCCCCCGTTCGTCCAGCAGGCCGGCAAGCCGGGCGAAATGGGCATCCTGCCGCTTGCCCGAAAGGATTTCATCGCCGAGAATCAACGCACCGAAATTCATGAAGTTTCTCCCGGCAAAGAGGCTGCCTCCGCACACTCCTGGCGCAGGCGGCGCACGGCCTCCAGACAATAATGGCTATAGACCAGCGCCGTCAGCGAAGGCGCCAGCAGCCCGATAACCGGCACATACGCCAGCAGCGCCATGAGCAGGCCGAGCAGAAACAGCGCGCCGGCGTGATGCTGGCGCAGCTTGTCCCACTCAGCTACCGTCGTGTGCAGCGAACAGGCTTCGTATGCGAAAGTCCGCCGGTTTAGCCAGGCCATCCAGAGGGTCGGCAAGGCCAGATTCAACCCGGGAACCAGCCACAAGGGCAAGGTCAGCAGCCAGCCCAGTATAAAAATCAGCGCCGACCAGATACTATTCCAGACCGACGCCGTCAGGCTGCGCGCATCCCGCCGCGCAACGTCGGCATACTCGCCGTCGGCCAGATAATCGAGCAGCCAGGGCATGACGGCAACGGCAGCCAGCAGCACCGCCAAGACATAACTGAATAGCAAAATCGCCAGCCAGCCCCCCAGAAACGCCAGTATCTGCGCCAGCCAGTGCAGATTCCAGGCATCCAGCCAGCTGATCGGCGGCAGGCTCATGAATAACGAAGCCAGCGCTTTGAGCCACAGCAACGACAGGATGACGAGTAAAAGCAGCGCAACGAGCGCCGGCGTCAAAATATAGCGCCACGGACGCCCGTTAGAGAGCGTCGACAGGGTGCGCCGAAATGCTTGCAGAATGTCGCTCATCGAAATTCTCCGCTGCCGCACCGCCTGACGCGGCATTGACACATTTTAACCATTGAACCGGCATTATCGCGAATCAGCCGGGTCATCGGGGTACGCCGCATGACGGCTTGCCGGTCGGTACGCCAGACACCGCGCATCAGGCCGCCTGAATTGATTCCCACAGCCTTTGCAGCCGTTTGACCGAGACAGGCGCTGGCGTACGCAATTCCTGCGCAAAAAGCTGCACGCGCAGTTCTTCAAGCTGCCAGCGGAACTGGTCAACGGCCGGGTTCGTCGCCCCCTGTCGGGCAAGCAGCTGGGCGCGCCGTTCATAGGCCGTCCAGAGCGGTGAAAACTCAGCCAGCAGCCGCGCATCACGCAGCGCGCCGCTTTCTCCGCCACCGCTGCGCAGCTTGTCGAGACGCATGGTGATAGCCTGCAGATAACGGGGAAAATGCTGCAAACGCTCGAACGGCGTTTCGGCGACAAAGCGCTTCGTCATCAGACGGCCGAGCTGTTTCTCGACATCCTGCACAGTGGCGGTAAAGGCTTTGGCTCCCGCCAGTTTCTTCTGTACCGTCAGCCATTGGTCGAGAATCTGCCCGACGAGACGACACATTTCCTGCGCCAGCAGGCCCAGGCGCGGCCGGGCTTCCTGGCAGCGCTGCGCAAATGCTGCCGCATCGAGCGGCCAGGGTTCGGCCAAACAGGCGCAGCGCAGCGCCACCCTCACGGAAAAACCGCATTCTGCACGTTGGACCTCACGGAAAAGCGCACTTTGGCTCCCTCGCCCAGAGCCCGCCTCACGGAAAAGCACATTCTGCCTGCGAACTTCACGGAAAAGCGCACCCTACAACCTGTCGGTTTGCCAGAGTGCACCTTTCCGTGAGGGCCCGGGCACAGAGTGCGCCTTTCCGTGAGGCGACGCCACGTTTGCGCAGGTGAGGAAAAGCGCACTCTACGGAAAAGCGCATTCTGCGACCATACCCTCACGGAAAAGCGCATTCTGCGACCACAGCCTCACGAAAACCCGTATTCTGCTCCCCGCGGACGCCTGCTCCCGCAGACGCCCGCCCCGGCGATGCTCTTCGAACGTTTGAGACTCCTCCTGTCATGTGACCTACAATGTAAGAGGGGAGCGGGAAGGAGACCATCAAACCATCCCTAGGTCTAAGCCCTGTTCTCTCGAAGACTCGCGTTCTCGTCCGTTTGGGGTGCTTGCATATGGCTGGCTTCTTTGTCGTGTTGCTCGGGTTTTGGTTTCTGCTCGCACTTGTGGCCATCGGATTCATCCTCGCAGGCATCATCGTCTCTGCCGTCTTTGCCGCCGGTGCAAGGGGGCGTGCCGCGCGGGGAGAGACCCTCGGCGCCAAGAAGGCCATCCCCATCGTCCTCTTCATCCTTGGTTTGATTCCGCTCACCCTCGTGATCGGTGCGGTCATCTTCATTGCTGTCTTGGACGCTCCGTACAAGGCACAGCGGGATATATCGGACAGGGCCTATGCCTACGTGCACTCACATGATGCCGAGGGACTTGCTCGCATGCTCGACTCGCAGCCTGGTGTCGCCGTCGGTGACCCTTCGGACCAGCATGCTGTGAGCCTTGGGCAATCACTCTTGGATCTAGCGATCAAAGAGGACGATCCGTCAACGGCCAAGGTTCTGCTCGACCGGGGTGTCACGCCTGATGGAAACGATCTCAGGGCCGCGTGCAATTGGGAGGACGGGGGCGCGTCTGGCCCTCATGCGGAGTCGACCCTCCAGTCTGGTAAGGACACCTATAACCCCCAGCTTGTCAGTGTCCTGCTGGATGCGGGAGCGCCCGCCGGCGAGCCCACCGACAGGCCTCCGATCAACTCTTTTGTTGTCTCTATGTGCGGAAACGGCATCGATGACACCGATATGGCGATTCTGAGAAGGATGCTTCAGCAGGGAGCCTCCATAAGCGCGGTGGACGGCGGTGGGTGGAGGGCCATTGATCGCTTTAACGAGGTGCTGGGGTGGGGATGGGGAAAGAGGGCGCTCGCGGGTCAGGACGATAAGGTAGCCGAGGTGCAAGAGCTTCTTACACCCAAGGGCTAGGTTCTGGTCGACAGCGCCACCTCATGGTCGAGAGTGTCATTAGGCTGCTGTCTCGTAGGTCTTCATGCTCCGCAAATTCTGGAGCGGGAGGCAGCGGGCACCTTGGTCGGCATCCGTTTCGGCCAAGGCGACCTGCGGACGCACGCATACCGAAGTCTGTCATGCCCTATCGTACCTTTCCCGAAGCCGTTGCCCGAACTCTGCCAGCTCGGCGCGCAACGCGACTGGCTCCAAGAGCTCGATCCCGTCACCGAGCGATAGGACCCAGGTCATCGCCTGCTCTTGGCAGGAAAAGCCGGCAGAGAAGAGCAGCGTGCCGTCCTCGCACTCCGTGAGGGAGGTCGGCCCGAACTCCTCGATGAGGCGCCAGCGGCATTGAGGCTGGACTCGTGCCCTCACCCGACACCTCTTTGGGAAGACGCAATCGTCCGACAGCTGGGGGAGAGGAGCCTCTCTGCTCGCGAAGGGACTCTCGACCTTCATGTCGGTCATGCGGCTCAGCTTGAAGAGGCGAAAGTCATCTCGCAGCTCGCAATATCCCCATACGTACCAGCTCGACCACTCGAAGATAAGGTAGTAGGGCTCGATGGTCCTGCGCGTCTCGCCTGATGGCGCGACGTAGAGAAACGACAGGCTCCGCTGTTCCTCGATGGCCCCGTGGACCGTCTCGATGCGCTTGGACATGGCGGCCCTGTCCCAGGTCGCAAGATTGATGAGAACGTGCTCGTCTGCGGCGATTGTCGTCGAGGAGCCTGCGGACAGCTTCTCCATGAGCGCGGCATAGCGCCTGGTCTTGCTTGCGCTATCAAGCCCCCTCAGCCCGGCAAGGATGGACTGCAGGTCAGCCGAGGTCAGCGCGGTCTTGTCGAGGCGGTAGCCTTCCATGATGCGGATCCCGCCACGCACGCCTCGCGTCGTCTGTATGGGGATGCCCGCCATGTTGAGCGAGTCGATGTCACGGGCTATGGTGCGTCTGGACACCTCGAAGAGCTCCGCTAGTTCTGGGGCGGTCATCTTGTCTCGCTGTAGCAGGACGGAGAGTATGCCTACGAGCCTGTCGACTTTCAAGACGTCTCTCGCAACCTCATCGTCGCGAACCGCCGCTCGTGTGGGCTCACCTCGGTGGCTAGAGCGCGCACTGTGCGAGGATGGAGTCGATCCTGCGGATGTCTATCCCTCGCCCGAGCTTTATCGTCACCTGTCCGAGGAGGGTCCACATACACAGCTCGGAGTTGTAGTCCACTATCATGCCCGAGTTTGTGGAGACCCAGGATATGACGGATTTCCAAGGCAGGGAGTACATCTCGACCTTCTGCCCCGTCATGCCCTCCGCATTTCTGATGATGAGCCGGTGGCTGGTGAGGATGGCCTTGTCCCGTATCGTCTTGAAGGCGGCGCATGCCTCCTCGCCGGGGACGAGCATGTCCTCCACATCCTTTGGAACCGCGCACTCGGACATGAACGTCCACTCCATGGTTTGCTCGATCGACATGGCTCCTCCTTGGTCGCGCCGTTTGCCTTTCTCCCATCCGAACGACTTAGATCCTACCCCATCCTTTACCTGGGCCGAGGTGATGGCCCATCCTTCGGGAAGGCTTTGAGCCCCCGTCTTGAGGCGGGCGATGCCTTGGGTAGGGGAGTGGCAGGGCGGATTGAGATGGGCACCAAGGGCGCCAGGGCCTCTGACGGCCCCGGCTGCTCAGATGCCGCGCCTGGTGGTGGGCCTGTCCGAGTCCCTACAGCACGTGCTGGGCTATGATGGCGTCTATCTTGTTGAGGTCCACGCCACGCCGTATCCGTATTGCCATCAGTTCGCCGGACATCCATATGCGTAGCGTCGAGCTGAACTCAGTTATCTTGTTGGAGTTCACGAACGCCCAGGAGCTGACGGATTTCCAAGGAAGGGAATAGACCTCGGTCGACTTCCCCGTTATGGGTTCGATATCCTTGATGATGAGGCGACGGTTTGTCAGCACAGCCCTGTCTCGTATCGTCGTAAAGGCCGCAACCGGCTCCTCGCCAGGCACGAGCATGCTGCCCATGTCCCTCGGGATGTCGCACTCTGACATGATTGTCCACTCCATGGCCGCGTCTACTTGTTGCATGGTCTCTTCTCCTTGAATTCTCATCCGCGCGCTTCTTGCGCCCGATAGCCCAAAGCCTAGCTCATTTCTCGTCGGGTTGTGATGGACCATCGCGCCTATGTCCGTGAGCCATGGTGGGCTTACCGAAGCGTCACCTCTCGACGTTGTCCCTACCCGTTGGCGAGCTCTACGCCGGCGGCGCGAAGGCGTCGCTTCGTTTTCTCGAACGCGGCCTCGTTTCGAGATGCCACAGCCCGCACGTTGACCGTCGCGCCGAGACCGTTTGCAAGGGCGCCGAGGGCGGTTGCCTTCACGCAGTGGTTGCCGTCGATGCCGATGATCTCGACCTCGTCGGTTCCCATGTCGCGCAGCGCCCGCAACAGGCCGGGATTCGAGAATGCGTTGGAGCGTTTCTTGTCAAACAATAGGTTCGAGACGACGTTGAGTCCCGCTCCCAGCTCCTTCTCCTTCGCGGATGATTCCCAGGGCAGCTTGTTCACGATGTAGACGACGTTCTTGGGGGCATAGCGGCCGATGATGTCGTTGCAGGCCTCGATGAGTCCCTCGGTGTTGCGGCCCTTCATAACGTCGGTCTGGACGTCGACAACCAGCAGTGCTCTCATGGCGGTCCTTTCAGGTGCGAGGCCTGTCGGATAGATGCGAGACCTGTCAGGCCTTGGGTGGATAGGGCGTGGCAAGCATACTACACACTCCTGCCGCTAGGGCCAAACTGCGCTTTTTGGTGAGGTGTCACCCCCAGAATGCGCTTTTCCGTGAGGCGGCGGGGCTCAGAGTGCGCTTTTTCGTGAGGTGCCAACTCAGACTGCGCCTTTCCGTGAGGTGCCGCCACGTTTGCCCAGGTGAGGAAAAGCGCATTCTACGAAAAGACGCATTCTGCGTCCGCAGGGTCACGAAAAAGCGCATTCTCCAGCCGACGCCTCACCAAAAGCGCAGTCTGCATCCATAACCCGCTCGTCGTGCTGTGGGAGTCGTGCACGTATGCGCTTCATGCGCTTCGTGTGTCACAACGTGCGACCATACCTGCGCGGACAGGCAGGACCTCGTTGTAATGCTATCGGGTAGTCCCTGTCAGTTGTCCCAGCTGAAGTTCTCCCTCCCGGCACCAGCCTCGAAGTGGTACGTGACGATACCGCGATCGACGTTGGAGCACGGGCCGTTGTCATACTTGAGACTGACCTTGTCTCCCGCCCCGTCTATGTGAAACGCTTGCCTGTTCATAGCTGTTGGGGCCAGCAGTGCCGCCTCGACGCCTTCCGTGAACCAGGCGGGCGCCGTTCCCGCATAGGAACTCACCTCGCTGGCAGCCTTTGACTTGTGGGGTACCCCCTGGGTGGTTCCGTAGCCCAAGGCGATGACGCCTACGATCTTCCCGTTGACGCCGGCGGCTCGCGCAGCTCTCTTGGGACTGTACGTTCCGCCGACAAACCAGCTGTTCAGGCCAAGTTCTTGTGCGAACAGCATAAGGTCGGCCCCGCACCATCCCAGGCGCTCTTCGATGCCAGACTCATCCGTGCCAGCCATGACCAGGTAGTTTCTCACGTTCTTGGACATGAATAGCTTGGCTAGGAGGTTGAGGCAGCTGCTGTCATCCCTGACTAGTCGTATGTTGGTCGCGTGCTCCTCGTTGAGCCGCTGTACACGCTCATTGAGCTGGGTGGCCGTGCTCTCGAGCATCGGCTCTGTGGTGTATCTGCGCACCGTGTGGCGGTCGCGCATCGCCTTGCTTATGGACATATTTGCTCCTATCTCCCCTTCAAGGGGGTGATGACATGAGACCGTACACGACGATATGAGACCTTGCGTGATGATATGAGACCGCACGCATGGCATTGCATGAGACTACAGCGAGGTTAGGGCGCCTCGGCGCATAAGGGGTGGCTCGTACCTCCTCGGTCATGCGTCTCTCTGCTCGCGCAACTTGATCCCGCATGCTCGAGAAACGACTCGAACGCAGCACTCAGGTGCTCCATGAGTTCTCCATCGGAGAATCCTGCTCCCACGGCCAGCATGCTCGCAAAGCCGTGCGTGTACACCATCATGTCGATGTACAGGTCGTGCGCTGCGGCAGGCGTCACGTCGTAGTGCTCCGAGACCTCCTCTTCCACACCCGGCTGCGAGACACGGGAAAAGAATTGCTCGATGCTTCCCGCGCTCATATATCGGGAGTGGTAGAGAAACTCGAAGAGCCTCGGCTCCTCTTGGGCGATTCTGATGTGGGCCAGTCCGTTCGACTCAAAGACGGTCTTCGCGTCGTGGGCGTGCATCCTGTTGTACTCGGCCACCCACTCAAGCGCCCTCTCGTACAGCGACTCCATGAGCCCTTCCATCCCACCAAACCGGCTGTAGAGTGGCTGGGCCGAGCAGCCTGCGGCGTCTGCCACCCTCCGCGCAGTCACGGACTTGTAGCCGTCGCGCATTACGATGCCAAGTGCCGCGTCGAGTACCTCATCCTCGCTAAAGCGCTGTCGTCCCATACGACGGTCCTGTTCAATAACATCTGTAATATTACAATCGTTATACTACAGATGAAAAAGAACTCTGTCAAGCGGTTGCCTGCGGCCACCTGTGGTCATCCGCTATGTTTGCATGATCGCTGTGCTGTGGCACGCGCCACAGGTTCATCGAGGAAGGCGCAAGGCAAACCAGTTTGACGAACTGCAGGCACACCCACCCTGCTAACGTACAGTCAAATAGCTCGCCGCACCTGATTTGTGCGCGGTGCTAGACGGCCAGCTTCTCCACGACGGGCATCCGTGTCGTATCGAGCGTTTTCAGCTCGTACGCCGTCTCTAGGTTCAGCCAGAACTGAGCCGTGGTACCGAGCGCCTCGCCGAGCAGCCATGCCATCTCTGCCGTGATGGCGCGCCGTCCGTGGACGATGTCGGACAGGGCCGACTGGGGCCTTCCGATCGCCTTGGCCAAACGGTACTGGCTAATACCCATAGGCTCGAGAAACTCCTCCAGCAAAATCTCCCCGGGAGTCGAGACGAAATCATATATGGTAGCCACAGAACTCAACCCCTCTCGCTTCGCCGCTCTCCCATGTGAAGCACAACCTCCACTGGTCGCTGATTCTGACGCAGCGTTGACCCGAACGACTTCCATCGACGTCCTCGAGTCGTTTTCCGGGAGGAATGCGCAAGTCATCCAGCTTGCTTGCTGCGTCCAAGATCTGCAACGTGCGGTAAACTGCTCTTCGTACACTCGGGGGGACTCGTCTTGGGGGAAACGATACGGGGTCGTCCCAAAATAGGGCCAAGTCCTTGTCCGCAAATTGCATCTGGTCTCCCAGGTTCCGTCTCGTAGTTACGATGCTACTGTATTTCGGCAGTATTGTCAACAGCACCGTTGGTAAACGTACTGCATGAGGACGAATACCATATGAGGATGGGGAACGTGCCAATCCACACCCGTCTTTTACGTCCGTCCCTTTGGCCGCGCCGGCCCTTTGGCTGCGCAGTTCCTACGGTTTCGCGCCGACACTGCCCTTTCGACGACGCCGCCTTGTCGTGGGGTTACCGTTGACCTTGAATGCCGAGGGACAGATGTCTGCGCAGGGGCAGCTGCCGCACTGGGGATGCTGGGCCGTACAGGTCTCTCGTCCAAAGTGGATCCACTGCTCGTTGACTGGTCCCCAGAGCTTGCGTGGGAGCAGCTCGAGCAGGTCCTGCTCGGCGGCAAGAGGTGTGGGGGCGCTCGTGAACTTGAGCCTGACCGCAATGCGGTATACGTGCGTGTCGACGGCGATGCCGTCCACGACGCCGAAGGCCTTGTTGAGTACGATGTTGGCGGTCTTTCTCCCCACCCCCGGCAGGCGCACGAGCCCGTCCATCGTATGAGGCACCTCGCCGCCGTAGTCGCCCATGATCGCCTGTGACGTGCCCACGCAGTGCTTCGCCTTCGAGCGCCAGAAGCCGATGCTGCGGATGGCCTCTCCCAGCTCGCCTATGTCGGCCTGAGCCATGGCGGCCGCATCTGGCCAGCGCCTGAAGAGCTCGGGCGTCACCTTGTTCACGGCTGCGTCCGTTGTCTGTGCGGAGAGAAGCACGCAGATTACCAACTCAAAGGGGTTTGTGAAGTCGAGTGCACTCCTAACGTGGGGATAGATCCTGCCCATGCGTCGGCAGAACTCGATGGCACGTTCTCGCTTGGATGTCTTTGACTCTCGTGGCATGCCGCTCCTCTCGCGAACCTGTATTCATTGTATCCGCCTGGCGTGGCGCGGTAGCGCGGCATCTGGCGTTGTGCCGACGGCCTGTCACCCGCGCCTCCGATGCGTGCGACGGCCTCTGCCTGCAAGCTGTCCAGAAAAGCGACCGTTCCAAAAAAGTCGACATTTCCAGAGGAAAAGTGAAATAGAATACGTGTTATGGTCTTATGCTAGGCGTTGTATGCGCCTCTCGTCCTACACCAAGGCCCGCGCTGGGGCCGCAAGCCAGGGAGGATATACATGAGCGTTCCCATAGAGAATCTGCTCATTACCAAGGACGACCTCTACATGATGGGAGAGGGCCGCTGGTATCGCAGCTACGAAAAGCTAGGAAGCCATCCTGCGACGACGTTGGGCGTCGAGGGCTATAACTTTGCCGTCTGGGCACCCGACGCCAAGAGCGTCCGGGTCATCGGCGAGTTCAACGACTGGAGTCAGGAGGGGATCTACCTGGAGCCCACCAAGACGGGGGGCATCTGGCGGGGCTTCATCGAGGGTGTGCAGGAGGGCCAGCTCTACAAGTACCTCATCGAGACACCAAACGGCGACTTGCTCTATAAGGCAGATCCCTACGCGTTCAGTGCCGAGTGCCCTCCGGGGACGGCGTCGCGCACTGCTGACATCGAGGGTTATGAGTGGACCGATGGCGCTTACCTGAAGAAGCGGGCAAAACGCACGATGCTCAAGGAGCCACTCAACATCTTTGAGGTGCACCTGGGCAGCTGGAAGCGCCACGACGACGGCCTTGCGGGAAACGGTGATCCCGATAGCGACGATCACAGCGGCTCGTATCTCAGCTACGACGAGCTGTCCGTTGAGCTCGTGGATTACGTCAAGCAGATGGGTTACTCCCATATCGAGGTCCTGCCCGTCATGGAGCATCCCTTTGATGGCTCCTGGGGCTATCAGGTGACGGGCTACTACGCGCCCACCAGTCGCTATGGTACGCCCAAGCAGCTCAAGCACTTCATCGACGCCTGCCACGAGGCCAACATTGGCGTTATCCTCGACTGGGTGCCCGGTGGCTTCTGCCGCGACGAGCACGGCCTCGTGCACTTTAACGGCGGAAAGCTCTACGAGAAGGAAGAGCACCCCAACTGGGGCACCTTCAAGTTCGACCTAGGGCGCCCGGAGGTCCGCACCTTCCTGATATCGAACCTCCTCTACTGGATAAGCGAGTACCATGCCGACGGCATGCGCATGGATGGGGTCACGTCGATGCTCTACCTCAACTTTGGCATCGATGATCCTCGACTCAAGAAGTTTAACGAGAAGGGGACCGAGGAGGACTTCGTCTCCATCGAGTTCGTTCGGGAGTGCAACGACACCGTGGGCAAGTACTATCCCGACGTCATGATGATCGCCGAGGAGTCTACGGCCTGGCCGCTCGTCACCTATCCCTCCTCCGACGGTGGCCTGGGATTCCACTTCAAGTGGGACATGGGGTGGATGAACGACACCCTGCACTACATACAGACCGACTTCCCGTGGCGCCCCGGCAACCACAAGCTCCTCACCTTCTCGGCCATGTACCAGTTCAACGAGAACTTCGTGCTGCCCCTCTCACACGACGAGGTCGTGCACGGCAAGTGCTCGCTCATCACCCGTCAGCCCGGCGACTACTGGCGCGAGTTCGCCGGCATGAGGACGCTCGCCTTCTACCAGATGACCCACTGTGGGGGCAAGCTCAACTTCATGGGCAACGAGATCGCGCAGTTCATCGAGTGGCGCTACTACGAGGGCATCGAGTACTTCCTGACCGAGCAGTACGAGAGCCACGCGAATCAGCAGCGGTTCGTGGCGACGCTCAACAGGTTCTACAACGAGCACCCTGCGCTTTGGCAGAACGCCTATACGGAGGAGGGCTTCGAGTGGATCGATCCGGATGACGCCGAACAGTCGGTCATCAGCTTTGTGCGCAAGGGGGATGACCCCAAGGACGACCTTGTCATCGTCATCAACTTTGACGTGAACCCGCATGAGGACTTCAAGCTTGGGCTGCCGAGGGAGGGGTACTGGGTCGAGGCCTTCAACTCCGACAGCAGCGAGTTTGGCGGCTCGGGCGTGACGAACGAGGGCGTGCGTTTTGCCTCCGAGGAGGAGCCTTGGAACGACCGTGACCAGTCCATCGAGCTGCGTCTCCCGCCGCTCGCAGGCTTGATCCTGCGCTACGACGGTCCGCTTCCCCCAAAGAAGAAGGCGGCTGCGGGCAGCAAGAAGGGCGCACAGGACAAGGCCGAGGCTGAGGCCGGCGTCACGATAGAGTCTGAGGTCGCAGCCGAGTCGGAGAAGCCCGAGAAGCCCGAGAAGCCCGCAGCACCGGCAACGTCCCCCTCAAAGGACGCAAAGCCCGCAGTGCTCGCAAAGGCACCCAAGGCCGAGAAGCCCGCAGTCACGCCCAAGGCCGCCTCTAAGGCCGTGGCAAAGAGATCAGACGTCAAGGTTGAGAAGGTCACCGCCACGAGGCCTGCGGCCAGCGCTGCGGCGAAGGCCACCGCAGCTCCAGGTACTGCGAAGAAGGCTGGGGCCACACGGTCGGCCGACTCGACCAAGGGAGCCTCCTCTACGGCGTCTGCGAGCGAGAAGAGCGGCACAAAGGCGAAGAAGACCTCCAGCACTGCCCCGAGCACTACCAAGAAGGCATCCGCTGCGAAGGGGGCTGTCAGCGCGAAGAGTCCTGTGACTACTGCGAAGAAAGGTACTGCTTCTGAGAAGACTTCTCAAAAAACGGTTAAGTAGGCTTCAGGAGGTGTCACAATAGAGTGGTACGGGTGGGCGGGTCGTCAGATTGAGGCGGCCCGTTCGCCATAATCACGTGAGAGGCATTGTAATGGCACAGGAGCTCTTCACCAATAGACTTTTTGACGACGTCGATGACTTCGTCGCCCAATACCGCGAGGCATGCAAGACCACCTTCGCAAAGAACTATGAGGACCTTGTCGAGTGTGATCGCTACTTTGTACTGGTCAACTTGATCGCTCGCAAGTCACGCAACATCAAGGCCGCAATGGACATCTCTGACGAGAAGCAGGTTTACTACTTCTCCATCGAGTTTCTCCTCGGACCTCTGCTTGACAACTACCTGCTCAACCTTGGCTGCCGCGACATCGTGAAGGAGGGCTGCGAGCGGCTGGGTTCCTCCTTGGATACCATGGAGGCCCAGGAGAGTGACCCCGGGCTTGGCAACGGTGGCCTCGGACGACTTGCTGCGTGTTTCATGGACTCCATGGCAGCGCTGGGAATCAACGGACATGGCAACGGCATGCGTTACCGATACGGCCTCTTCAGACAGGAGATCGTGGACGGTCGTCAGGTCGAGCGAATGGACAATTGGCTTGCCCGCGGCTACCCCTGGGAGACGCGCAAGGAGGAATCCTCCGTCATCGTGAAGTTTGGTGGCGAGGTCGTGCGTCACGAGGAGAACGGCCGCTATTGGTTTACCCATGAGGGTGGGCAGCGCGTGAAGGCCGTGCCCTACGACGTCCCTCTCATCGGCTATGGCGGAAACACGGTTAACAACCTGCGCATCTGGAGCGCCGAGCCCGCAAGCGAGGACTTCGATCTGCAGGCTTTCAATGCGGGTGACTACGCGCAGGCGATGCGCTTTCAGTCAGACGTCGAGGCCATCAGCCAGATACTCTATCCTAACGACGCGGGCGAGCACGGGAGGCTGCTCCGTCTTAAGCAGGAGTACCTCTTTGTGAGCGCTGGCCTCCAGACGATACTTCGCAGCTACGAGAAGAGGCATGGGGCCGACTGGAAGCATCTTCCCAACTACGTCGCCATCCACACCAATGACACGCACCCCGCGATGTGTGGTCCTGAGCTCATGCGCATTCTCGTGGACGAGAAGGGCGTCGACTTTGACCTCGCCCTCAAGATCACCCTCGCCACGATCTCCTACACCAACCACACGATCATGCCCGAGGCCCTGGAGAGGTGGCCCATCAACATCTTCCGTGAGCTGCTGCCCCGTCTCTACATGATCATCGACACGGTCGACCTGCGCTATCGCAACAGTTTCCCCCACGATAGGGACAACTGGCAGGATCTGCTCCAGCAGACGGCCATCCTCTGGGACGGCCAGGTGCGCATGGCGAACCTCTCCGTCAGGTTCTCCCACTCGGTGAACGGCGTCTCGGAACTGCATACGGGCATTCTCGAAGACACGACCCTCAACGCCTTCTATGAGCTTACACCCGAGAAGTTCAACAACAAGACCAACGGCATCTCGCACCGCCGCTTCCTCGGCAACGCCAATCCCACCTACTCGAGCCTGATCTGCGACGTGATCGGTGACGGGTGGCTGCGCGATGCGACGGAGCTCTCCAAACTCACGGCCTTCGAGGATGACCCTTCCTTTCAGGAGGGGTTCGAGCGGGCCCGCAGCTGGAACAAGCGGCGTCTTGCCGACTACGTCAAGAAGACCTCCGGCGTCTTGCTCGACACCTCGATGGTCTTTGACGTCCAGGTCAAACGCTTCCACGCCTACAAGCGCCAGCTGCTCAACATCATGAAGGTCATGGCCCTGCGCGAGCGTATCCACGATGACCCCACCCTTGAGCTGCGCCCGACGGCCTTCATCTTCTCGGGTAAGGCGGCACAGAGCTACTTCTTCGCCAAGGAGGTCATCCGCCTCATCAACGCCGTCGCCGACGTCGTCAACAATGACCCCATAGTCAACGACAGGATACGCGTCGCCTTCGTGCCCAACTTCTCTGTCTCTAACGCGCAGCTCATCTATCCTGCGGCTGATATCTCGGAGCAGATCTCCTGGGCGGGCTCGGAGGCCTCCGGTACCTCCAACATGAAGCTCATGATGAACGGCGCCATCACCCTGGGCACCTATGATGGCGCCAACATCGAGATAGCCCAGCTCGTCGGTGAGGACAACATCAAGATCTTCGGCCTGCGCACCGAGGAGGTCGACAAGCTCCGAGCCGAGGGCGGCTATTTTGCCTGGGACCTCTATAACAAGTATCATGACAGTGTCGGCAGGATCGTTGATCGACTTACCGACGACACGTACGCGCGCCTCTCGGGCAATTTCCAGAGCGTCCGCGACGAGCTCATGGTGAACAACGACCACGATCTTGTGCTGGCGGACTACGCTTCCTACATCGAGGCTTGGGAGGAGCTCAGTGAGGCGTACGGTGAGCGCCGCTCGTGGAACCGTTCGGCGATTCATAACACGTCTCAGTCGGGATATTTCTCCAGCGACCGAACAATACGTGAGTATGCGTCGGAAATTTGGCATATTGGTGAATAGGCACCATCTGGCAAAGGCACCGGAAACCGAAAGGGGAGATGTTATGAGCAAGAAGGAGTGCATCGCAATGCTTCTTGCCGGCGGACAGGGGAGCAGGCTTGGGGCCCTCACAAAGGATGTGGCGAAGCCAGCTGTCTCGTTTGGTGGCAAGTACCGCATCATCGACTTCGCGCTGTCAAACTGCGCGAACTCGGGGATCAAGACGGTGGGGGTACTCACGCAGTATCGTCCGTATCTGCTTCACTCGTATCTGGGGACCGGCGGTGCCTGGAATCTAGACGAGAGCGACGGTGGCGTCTCCATCCTGCCTCCGTACGCTACTCAGACGGGAGGGGCATGGTATGCGGGCACGGCCGACGCCGTGACGCAGAACATCGGCTTCATCGAGCAGCATGATCCCGAGTACGTCTTGATCCTCTCGGGCGATCAGCTCTACAACATGGACTACCAGGCCATGCTCGACAACCACAAGAGGCATGAGGCCGATCTCACCGTTGCCGTCATGCCCGTTCCCTGGGAGGAGGCATCCCGCTTCGGAATCATCACGCAGGACGACGACGAGAAGATCCTCAAGTTCACCGAGAAGCCCAATAAGCCAGATAGCAACCTGGCCTCGATGGGCATCTACATCTTTAATACCGAACTTTTGGTCAGCACCCTCAAGGAGGACGCGATCGACAAGGCCTCCGAGCATGACTTCGGAAACGACATCATCCCGAAGCTGCTCGCGGACGGCAAGCGTCTCTACACCTACGAGTACAACGGATTCTGGCGCGACGTGGGCACCATCTCGTCCTACCACGAGACGAGCATGGACCTTCTGGGGTCCAACCCCGACTTCGACCTGTTCGATACCAAGGCCCCCATCATGAGCAACGCCTCCACAAGGCCGCCCGCCTACATTGGCCCTGACGGTGCCATAGATGACTGCCTGGTGGGCAATGGCGCCACCGTCTATGGCAAGGCACGCCACTCGATCATTTCGACCGATGCCCACGTGGGCGAGCGTACCATCGTCGAGGACTCCGTGCTGCTGCCGGGCGCCTGCGTCAAGGACGGGGCTCACATCGTCCGTGCCATCCTAGGCGAGAACTCCGTCGTCGAGGAGGACGTCGTGCTTGGGAGCGTCGATCAGACCCGCGACACCGCTGTCATCGGAAACAACGTCGTTGTTGGAAAGGGGGAGGAGTAGAGCATGGATAAGACCATCGGCATCATCACCGCCAACTACTCCACAAAGTACCCGACCGTCCTCTCTGAGGCTCGCCCTGTGGCATCCATGCCCTTCCTCGGCCGCTACCGTGTGGTGGACTTTGCGCTCTCCAACATGGTCAACTGCGGTATACGGACGGTCGGCATGATCATGCCCTACAACTACCGCTCGCTGATCGACCACATTGGGTCGGGACGCGACTGGGACCTGAACCGCAAGAAGGGTGGTCTTTTCATCCTGCCCGGCTCGGCCTTCGGGACCTCGCGCACGGGTTCGCGCTTCCTCTTGCGTGACCTTGCCCACAACAAGGTCTACATGCAGCGCGGTAGCTCCGAGCTGTGCATCATCACCTCAGCGAGCTTCGTCTTCAACATGGACTACGGTCAGCTTGCCGACGCCCACCGCGAGTCGGGCGCCGATATCACGGTCCTCACTAAGACCGCCGAGGGCAAGGACGTCGACGTCACGGGCTTCAACGTCGAGGATGGTCGCGTCAAGGGTCTCAAGCATGGCGTCGACTTCGGCGACACCGCCTTCCTCGACTGCTTCGTGATCGGCCGTGACCTGCTCCTGCAGATGCTCGAGTGGTACGCCCAGACCGACTACCTTGACCTCTTCGAGGCGCTGGGCACCGACTACGGCCGCGTCAAGGTTCAGACCTACGACTATGATGGCTATGCGGCTCCGATCTTCAACAAGGACAGCTACTTTAAGGCCAACATGGACCTTCTCGACCCCAAGATCTCGGCCGAGCTCTTCCCGCCCGACCGTCCGGTCCGCACGAAGGCGCATGACAACGCTCCCGCGAAGTTCGAGAGTGGCTCGCATGTGTGCAACTCCCGCATCTCGGGCAGCTGCCGCATCTATGGCACGGTCTACAACTCCATCTTGGGCAGAGGCGTTACGGTTGCGAGTGGTGCGACCGTCAACAACGCGATCGTTATGCAGAGCTGTGTGATCGAGAGCGGCGCTCGTGTCGAGAACGCGATCGTCGACCGTAACAACGTCGTCCCGGAGAGAACCGAGCTCAGGGGTACCCCGGACGCCTTGTTCATCAAGGAAAAGGGTGACGAGTAGTCACAGGTAGGGGAACATCATGGCTGATAGCGTCAGGAGAAAGATAAGGATTCTGTTTGCCGCCTCCGAAGCTGTCCCGTTCGTGAAGACGGGCGGCCTCGGCGACGTGGCAGGTTCGCTACCCGTCGCCCTCAAGGCTGCGGGCGCGAAGGTGTCGGTGATCCTGCCTAAATACAGCTTCATCCCGCAGGAATATAAGGAGCAGATGCAGCACATCGCCGATTTCTACGTGCCCCTCTCCTGGAGGAGCGTCTACTGCGGCATCGAGAAGCTCAACTACGAGGGCGTCGACTTCTACTTCGTGGATAATGAGGCCTACTTCAAGCGCGACAGCGCCTACGGCTACTTTGACGACGGTGAGCGCTACGCCTTCTTCTCGAAGGCGATCTGCGAGGCCATCGCACTTCTGCCCGAGTTGCAGGTGGACATCCTACACTGTAACGACTGGCAGGCTGCGCTCGCCCCGGTCTTCATCCGGGAGTTCTACCAAGGTTCAGACGCCTGTCGGAACGTCAAGACGATCTTCACCGTCCACAACGTGAAGTTTCAGGGTCAGTACTCCGACAAGATGCTCTCCGACGTCCTTGGGCTGGCCGACAACCCCACGGCGGCGGGGCAGCTCTACTGCGATCGGGACTCCATCAATTTCATGAAGGGTGCGCTCTGCTACTCTGACATCATCACCACGGTAAGCCCGAGCTATGCGAGCGAGCTGCAGATGCCCTTCTTTGGCGAGGGGATGGATGGTATCTTCCGTCGCCGTTCCAACGTGCTGCACGGCATTCTGAATGGCATTGATCAGCATGTCTGGAACCCCGAGACCGACGAGATGATCCCTGAGAAGTACAGCATCGCGACCCTTGCGAAGAAGGCCAAGAACAAGAAGGCCCTCCAGCAGGAACTCGGACTCAGGCAGGACCCGGAGCGTCCGCTCGTGGTCATGATCGGGCGCCTCACCAACCAGAAGGGCTTAGGGCTCGTACGCTACGCGATGAACCGGCTCATGGAGCGCTGTGTCCAGGTGGCCATACTTGGTACGGGCGACAAGGACCAGGAAGACGCGTTCAAGTACTTTGCGTGGACCTACGGCGACATGATGAGCGCCTACATCGCCTTCGACGACGCGCTCAGCCACCGTATGTATGCCGGTGGTGATATCCTGCTGATGCCTTCTGAGTTCGAGCCCTGCGGTCTTTCTCAGATGATCGCCATGCGCTATGGGACGCTGCCGGTCGTACGTGAGACGGGTGGCCTGCAGGACTCGGTGATGCCCTACAATCAGTACACGGGTGAGGGCACGGGCTTCCGCTTCGCGAACATGAACGCGGATGAGATGGCGGACTGCCTCCTTAATGCTTGCGAAGTCTTCTGGACTAATAAGGATGCTTGGGTTAAGCTACAGAAGCAGGCAATGAAGACGGACTTCTCATGGAGTCGTGCGGCAGATGAGTACCTTGGCATCTACTACGACCTCCATCCCGAGATAGTCAGGTACGACCAAAAGAGGTAGGTTTTGAGAGCTAGGCACGTTACTTCTGAGGGTATGTATAGGGAACCCTTCGGTGCTGTCCAGATGGGCAGCACCGTTTCTCTGGCCATAGACGTCTGGGACGAGCCCGATGCACGATGCTCGCTGCGCCTGTGGACCGACGAGAAGGGCGAGGAGCTCATCGACATGGTAGGCGAGAGGATGGACGGGTTCCTGCGCTTTTCGGTGAGCTTCAGTCCCGAGGGTCCCGAGATCATCTGGTACAGCTTCCGCATCACGGCAGCCGACGGCTCGGTCTGGCGCTACGGTGCCGCCTGCGAGCACGGCTGCGGTGAGGGAGCCTTCGTCTTCGGCGAGCCACCGTCGTTTCAGATCACGGTCTATGACCCAGAGCGCGAGATCGTTCCCGAGTGGTACAAGCGCGGCGTCGTCTACCAGATCTTTCCCGACCGCTTTGCGCGCGGGAAGGGCTGGCGCGAGCAGGTCGAGGCAGACATGGCCAGGCCCTACACTGGCCCCACGCGTCGCCTGATCGAGGACTGGAACGCCTATCCCCGATACGAGAAGGACGCGAGCGGCAGGATCGCCGCTTGGGACTTCTATGGCGGCACGCTTGAGGGCATCCGCGAGAAGCTTCCCTACCTCGAGGGGCTCGGCATCACAATCATCTACCTTAATCCCATCTTCTCGGCGGCATCCAATCACCGCTATGACACTGCTGACTATCTGCACATCGACGCAGCACTCGGTACAGAGGAGGACTTCTCGCGCCTCTGCGTGGATGCGGCGTCACACGGCATCTCGATTATCCTTGATGGCGTGTTCAACCACGTGGGTGCGGACTCCATCTACTTCAACCGTGCGGGCATCTATCCTGACCTCGGCGCCTATCAGGGTGAGAACTCGCTCTATCGCAGCTGGTTCACCTTTAACGGGGATGGAAGCTACGAGAGTTGGTGGGGTATTGATGACCTGCCGGCCGTGCGTGAGGACTGTCCGGAGTTTCGCGAGCTCATCTGTGGGCATGATGGCGTGGTGCGCAAGTGGCTGCGTCTGGGTGCCCGTGGCTGGAGGCTCGATGTGGCCGATGAGCTCTCTGACGAGTTTCTGAGGGACATCAAGAGCGCCGCCTTGGCTGAGCGCGAGGATGCCGTCGTCATAGGGGAGGTGTGGGAGGACGCCACCAACAAGTATACCTACGGCACGCTGCGTAAGTATTTCCAGGGCGGGGAGCTTGACGGCACGATGAACTACCCCTTGCGCAGGGCGATCCTGCGCTTCCTCACAGGTGAGGCCACGGCCGGCGAGTTCGTCAAGAAGATGGAGTCACTCTACGAGAACTACCCGCGCGAGAACTTCATGAGCGAGCTCAACCTCCTTGGTAGCCATGACAGGATCCGCTTGCTCACCATACTGGGAAACGCCCCCAGGGCAAGGGACCTAGACGATGAGCAGCGCTATCGCTATCGCTTGAGCGACGGACAGCACAGTCTTGCCGTGAGCAGGCTCTGGATCGCGGCGCTCCTTCAGATGTGCATGCCTGGCGTTCCGAGCGTCTACTACGGGGACGAGGCGGGTCTTGAGGGCTTCTCGGACCCCTACTGTCGCGCTCCCTTCCCCTGGGGCGCCATCAACCAGGACTGCTTCACCATCTACCGCAACGCCATCGCCCTGAGGCGTTCGCTTCCCGCGCTCACGGACGGTGACTTCGAACCCTTTGCGCCTAACGATGACGTCTTGGGCCTCTGGCGTCGCAACGGGGTCGGCAAGATTTGCGTGCTCGTGAACGCCTCGCTCACCCAGTCCCATACCGTGCGAGTGAAGGTGGGGGATCTGCGTGCGAATGACGTCGTCTCGGGCCGCCCCTGCGAGGCGAAGGACGGCGAGGTGGAGGTCTTCCTCTGGCCGCTTGGCTCCACCGTCCTCGACCTCCATGAGGAGCAGCGCCTACAGGCTCCTATGGAGCGGGGGATGGGCGTGCTTTGCCACATAAGCTCCCTTCCCAACATCTACACGTCAGAGCGACTCGGTAGCCTGGGCGAGCCGGCGCTTCGCTTCGTCGATATGCTCGTGAAGGCGGGCATCCGCTACTGGCAGGTCCTGCCCGTGAACCCCACGGATGCCTTCGGCTCGCCCTACGCGGGTCTCTCGGCCTTTGCCGGCAACATATCGCTCATGTGGGGCGTGGACGCCGAGGGTCCTACTGCGTTGCATGCTGACTTCGAGGGCTCCCCTGAGCTCAGGCGCTTTATCGAGGACAACGAGGATTGGCTCTTGCCCTACGCTACCTTCCGTGCGATCAAGGGCAGGGTGGGTGACGAGAAGCCTTGGCAAGAGTGGTCTCAAAAGTATCAGACATGGAGTAGTGAGCTCGCGGGTAGAAAGGAGCTTGTGGCTGGCGTCCGTCGCGAACTGGCCCTGCAGTACTCCTTCATGCAGCAGTGGGGCGACTTGCATCGCTACGCCAACGAGCGAGGCATCAAGATCATCGGTGACATGCCCATGTACGTCTCGGCGGACTCTGCGGATGTCTGGGCCGAACGCGACATCTTTGCGCTCGATAAAAAGGGCTATCCAATCGAGGTGGCAGGCACGCCTCCGAGCAGCGCTGGTGATGCGGGGCAGATCTGGGGCAACCCCACCTATCGCTGGCACCACCTGCGCGAGACCGGCTACGAGTGGTGGATGCGTCGTCTGGAGCGTAGCTTCGAGCTCTACGACTACGTGCGTCTGGACCACTTCTTGGGTTTCTCGTCCTACTACTCGATCCCCACGGGTCGGCAGGCGGCCGATGGCAGGTGGAACTTTGGGCCGGGTCTCGACCTGTTCCAGAAGGCCTACGATCGGTTTGGACCTTTGCCCTTCGTGGCCGAGGACCTCGGTTCCATCACGCCGGCGGTACGCTCGCTCCTCTCGAAGACGGGCTTTCCTGGTATGGACGTGATCCAGTTTGCGAATGAGGACGTTCGCAGTGGGTATCACCCCGCCCCGGGCAAGCTGGTCTACACCTCGACGCATGATACCCACACGCTGCTTGGCTGGGTCGAAGAGCATTTTGGTTTTGATAAGAACGATCCGGAACAGCTGCGTGAGGCCTTGGTGCTTGCGGAGAGTCTCACCTACGAATGCCTCCTGAGCGACGCCAACGTGGTGGTGATCCCCTTGCAGGACCTGCTTTTGTGCGATGACCAGGCACGTATGAATGTGCCGGGCAAGACTGCGGGCAACTGGTCGTGGCAGGCGGAATCGGATGCCCTCGAGAACGCGAGCAGGGTGATGGATGCGTTCATTAAGGGGAGCGGCAGGTAGTTGATGTTCATAGATCGCGTCGCGACCCAGCTCTTCTCTGCCCCAGAGCTCGCGCCCCTGTCCGCATCGCTTGCTGCGGGCGAGGATGCGAACCTGGCGGTTGCACAGAGCGCCCGTCCCTTGGTCGTCGCTGCGACGTGGACGCGCGATCCTAGGCCCTGCCTGCTGATCGTCTCGGGCGAGGAGGCGGCCGACCGTGTCGCTCGCGCCCTTTCCGCCTGGTTGGGGCAGGGAGTGGTCCTGCGCTACCCCGAGCGCGGGGATTGGCCTTGGTCTGACAGGGCGGCGGACATCGCCGTCATAGGGGCTCGCGCACATGCGATGATGCGCCTCTCGCTGGGCGAGAATTGCGTCGTGGTGGCGAGTGCCAGATCGCTGCTGCGCCGCGTGCCACCGGTGGGCTCGGGCTACTTTATGCCCTCGACCTTCGCGGTGGGAGACGAGCTCGAGATCGGGGATGCGGCCGAGCTTCTGGTGGGCATGGGGTACGCCGACGTCGGTGCGAGCAAGGATGTGAGCGTGCCGGGCAGCTTCTGTCTGCACGGCGACTCGCTCGATGTCTTTCCCGCGCAGGCGTCCTCGCCCGTTCGCGTTGAGTTCTTTGGCGACGAGATCGATCGGGTACGACGCATGGTCCCCGCGACGGGCCAGACGATAGGCGACTGCACGGATGTGAGCGTGCTTCCCTGTCGCGAGATCGCACTCACGCACGAGACGATCAGACGGGCGCAAGAGGCGCTGGGGAGCTTGGCCAAGAACTCCTCGAGGGTGGCCGCAGACCTCGCCCTCATCGAGCAAGCCTCGTCGGCACCCTCGCTCGATCGCTACCTGCCCCAGCTCTACGGTGGCTCGGCAAGTCCTATCGACCACATCTCGAAGCGCGCGCTGGTGGTCCTCGCTGAGCCGAGGGCCCTCTTTGATGACTGTCAGCGCGCTACCGACGACATCAGAGCTGTGGCAGAGGGCGCGCGCGAGAGCCTCGAGGGACTCTATACGTCACCGCAAGAGCTCGACTTCGGGAGTCAGCAGCGCCTGTCCCTCTCGTCGATCCAGCGCTCGGGCACCGCGCCGACGGCGGAGCTTGACGTGCGCCAGCCGTCCATCGCCGGTTCTGACACCAAGCTCTTGGGTCGCGTGCGCCAGCTTCTGCACGATAGGATGGCGGTTGCCTTCGCCGTACCCGACCGCGGAGCCCGCGAGCATCTTGAACTAACCTTTACCGATGAGCACATCCCGTTCGAAGAGGCTCTCCTTGTGAGGGAACGTGCGGACGGTGCGACCTTGGACGAGGCTTCTCTCGACGACAAGGACCCTGTGCGCCCCCTCAGGCGGGGGATGGTCACCTTCTTTGACGCGCCGGTGCCGGCGGGTGTCGTGGTGCCCTCGGCGCACTTGGCGATCCTCTCGGTGTCTGACCTCAGCTCCCGGATGGCCAAGCGCCGCCGTGCACGCCGCGTTGACCCCACCTCGATCACCTTCCCGTTCGAGCCGGGCGACTACGTGGTCCATGCGACCCATGGCATCGCGCTGTTCTCCCAGATCGTGCGCCTGGAGGTTGACGGTCGCGAGCGCGACTACTTTCTTCTCAAGTATGCAGACGAGGACAAGCTCTATGTGCCGCTTGAGCAGGTGGACCGTATCACGCGCTACGTGGGTCCGGACGGGACGTCCCCTAGGCTCACGCGCCTCAACACGGCCGATTGGTCTCGGGCGACAGGCAAGGCTCGCAAGAGCGCCAAAAAGCTCGCCTTTGACCTCGTGGACCTCTACACGCGTCGATCGGCGGTCGCGGGCTTCGCCTTTTTGCCGGACACGTCGGCGCAGGGCGACATGGAGGCGAGCTTTCCTTACGAGCTGACGGTGGACCAGGCCTCGGCGCTTGCTGACATCAAGGCTGACATGGAGGCGCCCAGGCCCATGGACAGGCTGCTGTGCGGTGACGTGGGTTTTGGTAAGACCGAGGTCGCCCTGCGCGCGGCCTTCAAGTGCTGCCAGGACGACAAGCAGGTCATGGTGCTCTGTCCGACGACGATCTTGGCCCAGCAGCACTTCGAGACCTTCTTTGGACGTTTCGCCCCGTTTGGCCTCAAGGTAGCAGTGCTCTCACGCTTCGTGACGCCGGCACAGCAGCGACGCACACTCATGGGCTTTGCCGACGGATCGGTGAGCGTGCTCATCGGGACGCACCGCCTGCTCTCGTCGGACGTGAACCCGCACGACCTCGGCCTTGTCATCATAGACGAGGAGCAGCGCTTTGGCGTGCAGCACAAGGAGCAGCTCAAGAACATGCGCGAGCAGGTGGACGTGCTGACGCTCTCTGCGACGCCCATCCCGCGTACCATGCAGATGGCCGTGAGCGGTGTGCGTGACATGAGCCTGATCATGGTGCCGCCTCCGGGACGCCTTCCCGTGAAGGTCTCGGTGGGCGAGTGGGACCCCGACGTGGTCTCTGACGCCATCCGTAGCGAGCTGAGCCGCAAGGGTCAAGTCTATTATGTGAGCAATCGCGTGACTACGATAGATGATGCGGTCGCGCGCGTGGCGGAGGCGGCGCCCGAGGCCCGTGTCGGCGTCGCACATGGGCAGATGAGTGCGGCGGCGGTCGAGAACGTGATGCTCGAGTTTCAGGAGCACGAAATCGACGTGCTCGTGGCGACGACCATCATCGAGAGCGGCATAGACAACCCTCACACCAACACGCTTATCATTGAGGACTCACAGCGCCTGGGCCTCGCCCAGCTCTACCAGCTCAAGGGACGCGTGGGGCGAGGGCGCGTCCAGGCCTTCGCATACTTCATGTTCCCGGTCGACCGTCCCCTCACGCCCGAGGCGACCGATCGTCTCACCGCGATCAACGAGTACCAGGACCTGGGTAGCGGCATGCGCATAGCGATGCGCGACCTCGAGATCCGGGGAGCGGGGTCGCTGGTGGGTGCGGAGCAGCACGGCAACCTCTCGAATGTGGGCTTTGACCTCTTTTCTCAGATGTTGGGTGAAGCCGTTGCCGAGGCGCGGGGCGAGACGCAGGACGTGGAGCCCCCGGAGGTCACGATCAACCTGCCGGCCGACTTCTACCTGGCACAGGAGTATCTGCCTGAGGTGGACGAGCGCGTGCTCGCGTACCGTAAGCTTGCCTCGGCGACGGAACTCGCCAGTGTCGATACGCTACAAGAGGAGCTTGAGGAGAAGCACGGCGCGCTGCCGCTCGCAGGCCAGAACCTCTTCGACCGCGCCCGCGTGCGCATACGTGCCGAGCGCCTGGGTGTGACGAGTATCTCGCTCGTGAGCGGTCGCCTTGTCTTTCAGGGCCTTTCGCTCACGCGCCAGCAGGCGATTGCACTCAAGGAGCGTAGGGGTATCTATCAGGTCAAGAGTAAGCGACTTTCGTATCCCCTCAACGCTGGCAAGGAGGAGTTGCTGGGCGTCGCGCTTGGCGTACTCGAGGACGTCGGTGGTGGTGATGCGCCCGACGAGGCTGCCTGACGTGTGGGCCCGGCCTGCGCGCGATGTGAGTGATCCGCTCACTTCAGCTTTGCGATGTGAGTGGATCACTCACATCGAGATTTCTTTATGGAAGGCTCTGAGCTGCGTATATGCGATTCTGGGTTCTCGGGACTCGGCATGTTCGACGGGAAAAATCACTCACTTCAGCTTTGCGATGTGAGTGATTCACTCACATCGCAAGATGAGGGGGAGACAGTGGCAAGACAGGACAGCGAGACTCAAAGGAAGATCGACGAGATTGATGCAAAGACGCGCGAGCGTGAGGGTGCCCCTGCCGCGCACCCCGAGTTCGATCGGCTCGTGCGCACGATCTGGCGCCTGCGCCAGCCGGATGGCTGTCCCTGGGACAGGGCGCAGACGCATCGCTCGATCACGAGGAACATGATCGAGGAGGCCTACGAGGCGGTTGACGCCATAGAGGCAGATGACGTCACCCATCTGCGTGAGGAGCTGGGTGACGTGCTCGAGCAGGTGCTTCTGCATGCGCAGATCGCCGCAGACGACGGCGAGTTCGATATCGACGGGGTGTGCGAAGGCCTCAACGAGAAGCTCGTGCGCCGCCACCCTCACGTCTTCAAGGATCCCACAGTCGTTGGGCCCACCACCTCCGTGGACCAGGTGCTCGATATCTGGGACGGTGTGAAGCGGGAAGAGCGCAGGGCCCAGGCGGGCGCAGCAAACGAAGGGGAGCCGGGGTTGCTCGACAGCGTACCCGTCTCTCTACCAGCGCTCATGCAATGCCAGAAGCTCTCGAAGCGAGCGGCAAAGGCGGGCTTCGACTGGACGGGCGTTGCCGAGGTGTGGGATCAGGTCGAGCGCGAGCGCAGGGAGTTCGAAGACGAGCAGCACGGCAGCCAGGCTGCCGCTGAGGAGTTTGGCGACATCCTGTTCGCGTTGGTCAACGTCGCGCGTTGGGAGGGCATCGATGCCGAAGAGGCCCTCGCCGCGAGCAACCGCAAGTTTCGCAGGCGTTGGGCTGCCATGGAGAAACGTTGTCGCGAGGAGGGGCGTGAGATGGATGGTCTCTCCACCGCCGAGCTCAACGAGCTGTGGGACGCGGCAAAGGCCAGGGAACGGGCCGAGTGAGGAGCTAAGGGCACGCGCCGGCAGAAGCGGAACATGCCGATTGTCGATGCAAAACGTGTTGATTCGGTCTGTGACGCCGCTGCTCTGCTGAGCTTGCGAAATTCGCCGATACGTCCTTTCGTCTTTCGCTCTTCCTGTGGTATATTTACAGCAGTCGGTGTCCCCGTCTATGTGGCGGCAAGGCGCCCCGCCCTAATGATGATGAGACGAAGCAGGGTGACATGAGTGTAGACGACCAGCTAAGAGCGGATGCGTCCGGAGTGTCGGGGGTTCCTGCGGCGGTGGGTCCCAAGGCTGCGACAGACGATGCGGCGCTACAGGTCAAGGTGAGCGACGAGGAGGCGGCTGACAGCACGACCGCGAGGACCAAGGCGGTGTGTGGTACGCCATCTAAGGGCGAGACGCTGCGAACCCAGGATGCTGCCGCTAGCACAAGGAAGCCCCAGCGTGGCACGCGTCGCAAGAAGACGGGCAAGATAGACAACAAGCCGCTCAAGACGGTGAGCGCAGAGGAGCTTTCCCGTGTTGGCGGCTCCGATCGTGCTTGTGCTCGCAAGAAGGAGAAGAGTCAGCGCGTTGGCGCCGCTTCCGCTGCCCGGGATACCCCGCATGCTAATAAGGGACAAGGGTCTGGGTCTGATACTGCCCACAAGATGGTTGCCACGCGCACCTTCTTTGGCAGGCTCGCTGGCCTGCGTAAGGGTAAGTCGTCCGTGGGTCAGGGATCATTGCAGACATCTCCTTCGGATGCTTCCCTTACCTCTGCGCCCGCGCAGGAGGACAGCTCGGCCCATGCCGCAACCAAGCCCGGGCGCCTGTCGCTGCTGCTGCATCGTAGGAGCGATTCTGGGGGAGGTCACGCAAAGGGGCGCAGGGCCGAGCGCGAGTCTACTCCGGCGCCCACCATGAGTGTGGGCGAGCGATGTGTCGCTGCAAAAGACTGGCTGCTTCACCATCCGAGGCTCTGCGCTACTGTTGCGATGCTTCTCGTTGCCGCCGTGGCACTCTATAGCCCGGTTCGCAACTACTATGTTGCCAGGCGCACGGGTCAGGTTCTTCAGGTGAAGTACGATCAGCTCAGTGACGAGAACGCGAGCCTCACGCATGACGTCAACCGCCTTCAGACCAAGCAGGGCATCGAGGACGAGGCTCGCAAGCGCGGCTACGTGTCGACAGACGAGATCGGTAAGGACCCCGATCATCCCGACTCTCCCTCGATCGTTGAGGCACAGTCTGCCACTACACAAAAAGATCCCTCTGCACCACGGGTCTATCCTGATGACAGGCCCTGGCACATCAAGGCGCTCGATAGGCTGTTTTTCTATGACCCGGAGGTTACATGGAACGGGTAGCCTGTATTGACATTGGAACCGTGACGGTACGTCTTGCCGTGGCCGACGTCGAGGACGCCCAGGTGCTGCGTCTGATCAAACGTTCGACTATCTGTGATTTGGGGGAGGGTCTCTCTGCCTCGGGCCGCATCTCAGACGACGCGCGCGGTCGTGTCATGGGCTGTGTTGACGCCTACATTCAGATCGCCTTGGATGCGGGTGCTACGTACACCTGCTGCACGCTCACCTCTGCCGCTCGCGATGCCTCGAACGCCTCAGACCTACTCGCTGAGCTGTACCGGCGTGGCCTTGATCCGCAGGTCATCTCCGGTGAGGTGGAGGGGTCTCTCACCTTCTTGGGCGTCGCGCGAGACTTTGTGGGCAGTCGTATCCTAGTTGCGGACAACGGTGGCGGATCTACCGAGCTTGCCCTCGGTAGCATGATGGGTGGGGGTGTGCTCGAGCTCGAGTGCGTGCGCTCGACCGATGTCGGGTGTAGGCGCATCACCGAGCGCTTCCTCTCCGCGTCGGACCCACCCTCTGGGCGCGACATAGAGGCCGCGCGCTCCTTTGCGCGTGAGTCTTTCTCTGTGGCCATCGCTAAGGAACACATACTCGAGAAGAAACCCGCGCTCCTTGTCGTGACAGGCGGTACAGCCACGAGTCTTGTCGCGCTCGAGAAGAAACTTGAGCCCTACGATGCCACCCAGGTACATCGTAGCGTGCTCCCGCGCGAACGTGTTGACGCCATGGTCGCGAAGTTGGCCGCCCTTACGGTCGAGGAGAGGGCAGCGCTGCCCGGCATCCAGGCCAAGCGTGCTCCCGTGATCCTTGCGGGTGCGATCGCCATCAGTGAGCTCATGGCCCAGACACACTTTGATCTTCTCACGGTGAGCGAGAGCGACCTGCTCTTTGGTCTAGCGACCTGTGCCGGTCAGGCCGCTGCCAAGGCAGAGGCTCCCCTCGATTGGGAGCCGACCCTAAGCGTCCCCTGCAGGTGAGCGGGACAGGCGCGCCACCAACCGCCACTGCTGCGGCCCGACGCGCGGCAGTGCTGCCGACCGTGCGGTGGCGACGCTCATGAGAGCGGGATGTGAGGGCACACGAGTGAGCGTGACGTGCTATGCTTCTCGTGGTTGCGGCTATCTGGGGGCGTGGCGGAACTGGCATACGCAGTGGACTTAAAATCCACGGCCGAAAGGATTGTGGGTTCGAGTCCCACCGCCCCTACCACCTACATGAGCACCTTCGACCGGATGCATCGGGCCGGACCACCAGACCGGAGGCATCGGGCCGGCCACGCGCCCTCGCGATAGTGCCCCGCAGATTGTGGGGTACCTAAGAAATGTCCTCAACTGGGCACATGCCGTCGTGTTAGTGCCCCTCAGATTCCCGGGCACTAAGGAGACGCGAAGAGGCAGAAAAGCCCCGAGGAGTCGAAAAAAGCGGCCCTCGAGGAGAAGCTCGGGACCGCTCGCGCCAGACAGAGGTGCCCCCAACGAGAATCGAACTCGTGTCGTCGCCTTGAAAGGGCGATGTCCTAACCTCTAGACGATGGGGACGCAGCTGCCAGTATATCAGACGCGCACTCTGTCTGCCCTCACATCAAAAGGGGCATGCCATCACCACCAGTCGCCCCACCCTAGGCGACTGTGTACTTTCTCCCCATATCCACAATGCCACAGCTTTCCTTAGCCAGTCGCCCTATCATGTCCAAGGGTTGTTCATCTACAGCTGTACATAATATGTCTACTTTGAGGGAGCGTCATGGTACGTCAAGGTCTCTACTTCCCCACGCCGGGCGCCCTTCGTGCCGATGCGGGCGATGATGACATGCTCTCGGACAGGCTCGCGAGTCCGCTGTACGTGCAGCTAGAGATGCTCCTGCGAGACAAGATAGATGCCCGCGCGTGGCGCAACGGAGAGGCCATTCCCTCTGAGGCCGAGCTCTGCGAGCGCTATGGCGTGAGCCGCGGCACGGTCCGTCGGGCGATCCAGACGTTGGTGCAGGAGGGCTACCTCATCACCAAGAAGGGTAGCGGCAGCTTCGTGTCCGAAGGCGGTATTCCCAGGCCCGCGACACGCAGCCCGCTCTCGTTCGCGGTGCTCCTGCGCGAGCGGGGCATGGACTTTAGCACCAGGGTCCTCTCTCGTGAGGTGATGGGCGCCCCACAGGCCGTGGCTGCGCACCTGGGCGTGGGGCAGGGGAGTCCGACCCTCTTCATGCGTCGGGTTCGCAGCGTCGCGGGTGCCCCCATGGTCTGTCAGGAGAGCTGGTCGAACCTCGCCGCCTGTCCCGGTCTTGAGGACTCGGACTTCGAGCGCGAATCGCTCTTTGACGCCGTCGAGCGCTGCTCTTGCTGTGCCATTGGTGACTCGACCGTGCACTACTCGTCGCGTCCCGCAGGCGAGGAGCACGCGGCGCTGCTCGCTTGTGGGTCGAGTGATCCCACACTCGTCCTTGAGCAGGACATCCGTCTTGATAACGGAACCACCATAGAGTGGAGCCTCACGTGGCTACGTCCCGGGACGTCGGTCGTGGCTGAGTCCTTGCAGGATCAGCTCGCATCCGGCCACCTCGAGACGCCACATGAGGCGAGCGCTGAGGGAGTGCGTGATGAGCGCAGGGCGCTTCGCCGCCGTCTTGAGCGAGGGGCCCTCGAGGTGCGCCGTGGCGTTATCGAGATCGCCCACCGCTACCAGGGCTCCCCCTTCCACATCGGCGGTGCGCTCTCTCTTGCCGAGATCAGCTCGGTCCTCTTTGGATGCATCCTGCGCACGGGCAAGGACGCGACGCCGTGGGACGAGAGGGATCGCTTCGTCCTCTCGAAGGCCCACGCTTCGGTGGCGCTCTATCCTGCGATGCTCAAGGCGGGTCTTATCAGCAAAGATGACCTGGACAAGGGCCTCTTCGGTCCGGATGCGGTCCTCTTTAAGCACCCCCGCCGCGACCCGACGCGTGGCATCGAGATGTCGGGCGGTAGCCTGGGGATGGGACTTGGCTATGCGACGGGCCTTGCACTGGCGCTGCGTCGTCGGCACAAGGACTCGCGGGTCTTCTGTATCGTGGGGGATGGCGAGTGCGACGAGGGCGCTGTCTGGGAGTCCGCCGGCCTTGCCGGTTTCATGCGCCTCTCGAGCCTCTGTGTGATTGTGGACGCCAATGGCATGCAGCTTGACGGTCCTACCTCCCAGGTCTTTGACAACGGGCCCATCCAACGTAAGTTTGCCTCGTTTGGCTTCGAGGTGGCAGAGGTCGATGGCCACGACGTGCTGGCACTCGTCGATGCGCTGTCCGTACGTTCCGAGCGGCCGCGGGCTGTCGTTGCGCGCACAGTGAAGGGCAAGGGTCTCTCGTTTGCCGAGAACAACGTCACGTGGCATGATAACGCGCTCTCGGAGGAGACCTACAGGCAGGCCGTCAGGGAGTTGGCGGCGCTTGAGAGAGGGGCGTAGGTGGCAGAGGGGGCAGACGGAGGGCTCTTGGTTGGCGCGGCGGATGCTGCACGCCTGGCCACGCTCTCTCATAAGCAGGTCTTTGGCGAGATCATGGGTCGCATCGCCGAGAGGGATGCAGACCTCACCGTCGTCGTCTCGGACTATGGGCGCAGGCTCAACCTCGACCGCATGCGCGAGCTGAGACCCGATGGCTTCGTGCAGTGTGGCATAGCCGAGCAGAACCAGGTCGAGGTTGCGGCGGCCCTGGCCAACGAGGGCTTCTGCGTGTTCGCGCCATCCTATGCGATCTTCATCACCTCGCGCGTCCTTGACCAGCTCCGCGTCAATTTGGGCATCATGGCCTCGCCCGTGGCGCTCGTGGGCGTGAGCTGTGGTTGTGACTCTGCGGTCCTAGGTGCGAGCCACATGGCGCTCGAGGATATAGGCTGCACCCGCCAGGTGCCGGGTGTGACGGTCGTATGTCCCTCGGACAACGCCGAGTTCGCGGCCGTGCTCATGGAGCTTGCCGAGAGGCCCCGCCCCGCCTACGTGCGGATGAACGATGTCGGCGGCGTCAACCTCCATCCCCGCGGCGTTGGGCGCGTCATCGGTCGGGCGCAGACCCTGAGGTCGGCACGCTCGGGTGCTGCCACAGGGAGGATGTCACGCGTCTGCGTGGTCGCGTGCGGGACGCTCTGCGCGCAGGCGCTCGCGGCAGTGGACTTGCTCGCCGCGAGGGGGATCTCCTGTGAGCTGATCGAAATGGCGACGATAAAGCCACTGGACGTGGCTGCGCTCGACGGCGTTGCGTCGTGTGGGCTCGTAGTGAGTGTCGAGGAGCACAGTGTGCTCGGTGGTCTCGGATCCGCCATCGCGGAGCATCTGTGCGACCTTGGCGTAGGCGTCCCCCTCCTGCGCCTCGGCATGCCGGATCGCTACCTTGAGGCGGATGAGAGAGACGCCCTCCTTGCCCGGGCCGGACTCGATGCGCACGGCATCGCCGAGGCCATCGCAGGCAGGATCGAGGCAGAGAACCTGACGTAGGCGACCCTCTGACGAGCAATCGTCCTCATGCAAGGACCTCGTTCCATCCTACCAGTCAAAGCCTGAGCGCCGGGCAAAGCGCAGGGCCGAGGCAGCCATGTCCTCCTGTGACTCCACCCATGCGAGGAGGTCGGGAACGTCCACGATAATGGGGTCCGCCTCGTGGACGGCCAGCGTGGCCTCCTCGAAGCTATACGGCGCGATAGCGGGTCTGTCGGGCATGTACGTGTCAATGAGGATGGGCCTGAGCAGGGCATAGACGCCCCCCTCGCAAAGCTGGTCAAAGCCATGCAAGGCACGCTTGGCCGCGCCTGGCCGCCCCAGCTTGAAGAGCAGGATGATGCGGGCGAGGCTCTGCCATGCGTTGCCACGCCGACCAAAGCGCGCGTCCAGGGACTCGAACCCCTGCTCGTCCTCAAGGCGCGCGTAGGCGAGGGCAGCCGTGTGCCTGGCACCTAGGAGGTCCAAAGGAGAGAGGTCTATGGTGCCGAGGGCCTCGGCACAGGCCAGCCGATAGCGGGCCGCGTCAAAGTAGGCGCGTGCCATCGTTGCTCGCACGCGCAGCAGCGGACGAGCGAAGACGTCGTTCCAAAGGTCGTCCGAGACGCTGATGATCTCGTCGACGTGTCCTGCCTCGACGCCGGAGCCTGCGGGGCGGCTCGCCTCATGCAGGCGGGGTCCAAGAAGCCTCTCTGCATCCGCCTCGAGGGGCAGTAGGAGGTCGAGCAAGGCATCTGGCTCTGCGTCGCTCGCGATGATGTCGCATAGGTGGGCATCGATGCAGTTTCGATCGATCGCCAGTGCCTCGGCGCAGTCACGACGCATGCGAGCCATGCGCCTGGTGCGGGCCTGCATGTACTCCGCGTCATCGAGGAGGTCATCCCCTCCACGCGAGTCGTTGTACTGCTTGAGCGCCTTGGCCATCAGCGCCATGGCCTCGTCCTCGGGACTGTCCACGAAGTGCCTCGGATCATTGCGCACCGCGATCAGCAGCTCGCCATAGCCTGCGCTCGAGAGTCCCAGTTGCTTGCGCTGCCGCGTCGCGATCCTTAGGACAAGCTCCTCATGGGCATCCATCAGCTCTTGTTCCCGCCTGCGGGTCCGTTCCCCGCAGAGTTGCCCGACGGCGTCTCTGCCATATCCAGCTCGAGCATCCTGCGCTCCCGCTCGGTAAGGCGCTTCTCGGCTTCGCGCGATATCCAGGCACCAAAGCTACCACGCGCCGCAGAGTCTCGCCCCTCCTGTAGCAGTACGGTAGCCTCTGAGACGGCGAGGATCAGTTCGTCCTCGCTGAGGGCTGGTACTGACAGGCGCGCGAAGACGCCGTCGGGGAGCTCCTTCTGCATGACCAGGGTGAGGGCCGCGTGCGGATAGCTCTCGCAGAGGTCCTCTACGATGGAGGCCGCACCCGAGAGGTCGTAGCGCTTGTACGCGAGGGCGCAGAGTGCGAGCTGTAGCCAGGCGTCCTTTGGCTCGCGGGGACGTGCGACGTCGAGGCACGCGATGCGTCCCCTCAGGGCGAGAAGTCCCTCCTCATCCTCGAGCTTGGCATAGGCGATGGCTGCGGTGAAGCGGGCGTCTGCCCGGTCGGTGGGATCAAGTCTCAGGAGCTCGTCGCAAAACTCCAAGGCGGCGTGGTTGTGCCCGCAGACCACGGCCTTTGACGCGAGGGCATGAAGCCAGCGTAGGTAGGGACTCATCGCGAGCAGCTGCGCGAGCTCTGCGCGCTCACCACCATTGGCCTTCTGGGCGCCCGCGCGGCGCCTCTCGCAGCTCTCCTTGATCTGGGCACGTCCCTCGAGGAGGTAGTCGTAGTAGCCCTCGAACGAGGGGATTGTGGAGGCCTGCTCCATGCGCAGGGCGTCGGGGTTCATGGGGTCGAGCTTAAGGGCCTCACTCAGGATCGTATGGGCCTTCTGGATGATCGACTCCGCATGGTCGTCATCAGCGAAGGGGAGCTCGTAGTCGATCAGCGTGGCGGCACTGACCACCAAATGAAAGGCACGATCCTCATCACACTGGGGCAGCGAGTCACGGTTTTGGACGAAGCGCCTGCCAAAGCTCGAGAAGGAACGTGCGGCCGCGCTGGGACTCTGGCCGTCAAGGGAGCGTGCAAAGCGCAGCCCCATCCTCTGATAATCCTCTCTGTGCGGGTCAAACGTCATGCGCGTCACCTCTCCGCAGCCGCCGCATGCTCTTGGTCATTGGCATGTTCCATCCACCCTTGCTCCATCCTACCTGACTTGAGACCGCACTCGTGATCACGGTGCACAACCAATTGTCAGCCTAAGGCGCCACTGTGTCACATCCTAGCCGACTTGGGGCTGCATGTCACCAGCGCAAGCGGCATAACTACGTTTCTGTTGCGCGCCTTAAGCGGTGGCCCCTGAGGCGCGGGATCCGCGTCCGCGTGTCTTCGTTCCGCGCGTGGATTGACTCATGTAGTTAATAAGTTAGTGAATATCATGTAGATAACACCGTCGTACGCCTCCGTCCCTGGTGGGGGCCTACACCCTTCCCTAGAATGGTTTGAAGCTTGTCGTCGCAGGGGCGACGACAGAGAGGAGAAGGAACCATGGGACGTTTTACCAATCCACGTGACCTCTATCTTGGAGAGGGTGCCCGCCACGAGGTCAAGAACCTCAAGGGCTCCCGGGCCGTCATCGTCTCGGGCGGCAGCTCGATGCGTCGTGGCGGCTTTTTGCAAGAGATCCAAGCCGACCTCGAGTCCGCGGGCTTTGAGGTCAGGCTCTTCGAGGGCGTCGAGAGCGATCCTTCCGTCGAGACCGTTATGAGAGGTGCCGCCTTCATGGCCGAGTTTAGCCCCGACTGGATCGTCGCCATAGGCGGCGGTAGCCCAATCGACGCGGCCAAGGCCATGTGGATCAAGTACGAGTACCCCGAGACCACCTTCGAGGACA
>ERZ772967.264-NODE-264-length-45317-cov-35.863484_pt1 | contig 45317 bp, 36 predicted proteins | sample MGYA00511677_ERZ772967 | MGnify/ENA primary metagenome ERZ772967 (study PRJEB29015, sample SAMEA2737931) | human oral metagenome | biome: human oral; feature: human-associated habitat; material: dental | place: China | collected 2146 ...
TATATGACAACAAGAAGCTTCTAAAAAAGTTGTCTAAATTAGTGTAGCCGGTTCAAGTGGGCAGTGGAGTAAGAAGACCACCTGTACTACTCGTATGTCAAAGAGTTATGCGTGGAGGGAAATTACAGGCTCTGCCTGTCCTGGCGGGATGTGGTATTATTTCTACATACGGGCATAGCTCAGTTGGTAGAGCACAGGTCTCCAAAACCTGGTGTCGGGGGTTCGAATCCCTCTGCCCGTGCCATATTTATCGCCCCCCCCATTCAGGGGTGTTTTTATTTAGGTAAACTAGTGTGATATCATATGACAGAACTAAGTAGGAGGAAATTAAATGGAGGCGCTAACATTATCAAGCCCGATGGTGATAGAGGTGGTCGGCTTGCCGGGGGCTGGTAAGTCATTCTTTGCTAATCAATTCGCCAGTACATTTGGGGCTGCTCTAGTCAGTCGAGATAAAATTCGTTGGACCCTTTTCGCCAAGCACACCTACAGCGATAGCGAGAATGCCATGGTTGACCAAGTGGCTGAGCTGCTTATCACCGAACTTTTTCGCACTAAAAAGACTTTTATCTTGGACGGCGGTTGTAACACTCTGGCAGAACGTCGGGAGATTTCTAATCGAGCTCGTCGTAATGGCTATCGAGTGCTGACCATCGTGGTGCAGACAGACGAGCCGACTAGCCGGCGTAGGGCTACCAAGCGCAATGAGAAAAAGCAAGGCGATCGCTATAAGCAGAGTCTCACCTCTGAGCAGTTTGACAGTTTTAAGAAAGCTTACGCTGAGCCGCCGACGGACCAGCCCGATGTCGTCGTGATTAGTGGTAAACATACCTACAATGCTCAGGCAAAGGTCGTTTTGCGCAAGATGATCGAGACGAGTGGACAGACTACGTCATCTATAGAGCCGGTGACTACCCTCACTCCTCGTCCAGCGCTAAATATCAAGCCTCGTGGTCCGTTTGTTAGATAAATTGAAAGCCGGATCAATTCGTTCGGACAGAGTCATTGACATTGCCGAGCTATCCGACCAAGAGTTCGGTCGGATCAGGGTTACTCATAATCGAAGCGGTGTACTCAGACTAAATATCCGGACGACGGGCGAAGTGGTGTTGTCGGCGCCGTTTGGCACCAAAGAGAGTCGACTAAGAGACTTCATTGATCGGTCTCGCTCCGGCATCAGACGAGCTTTGGCTGAGATAAAGAGCCATTCTCATAGCTACAGCGATGGCGACAAAATCGGTCGTAGCCACCGTTTGCGGCTAGTTAACGGCGTGAGAGTTGGGGCGACGATTGGTCGAAACTTGGTGACTGTTACTTTACCGACCGATATGGGTGATAGCCTCAAGCAGAAGCAGATCAAGCAAGTGGTAGCTAAAGTGCTGAAGCAAGAGGCGCAACGTTATCTGCCTAAGCGCCTGCACTATCTTGCCGACAAGCACGGCTATACCTACCAGCGAGTACGCCTGACTTATGCTAAAACTCGGTGGGGGAGCTGTAGCAGTAAAGGGACGATCTCGCTCAATATTGCACTGATGACGATATCAGAGCAGCTAAGCGACTACGTGTTGCTACATGAGCTAACTCATACCCACCATATGAACCACAGTGTGGACTTTTGGCGGGAACTGGAGACGGTGTTACCTGGGGCCAAGCTGCTCGACAGACAGCTGCGTCGCTATAGCCCTTATCTATAAATCAACGCTCCCTAAGTCGCTTGTGCTAAAATGAAGTCATGAATAATGGTGAGCCGACTAGCGACCGGGCGTCGTTTTTGAGCTTGCGCTGGATAAGCGCAGCGGTCGTCTCAATGGAGCTACTCTATGTATTGGTGATGAATATCAGCGACATTGCTCTCGGGATCAATACACCACACAAGCTTTTCACCCTTTCAGTTGCCCTGGTCTCGGTCATTCTGATATCCAGTGCCGGGTCAATCTCTCTGGTGCTGGGCAAGCATAATCGCTTCCTGGCGGCCGGTGTAATCTTAATTAATTATCTGTCGGTGACGATGTTTGCTGTCTATAATACGACCATCTATCGGGATGGCATCATAGCCTTGCTCTGGACGATTTTACTTGCCACGACGGGGATATTATACGGTAATCTAGCCTTCTCGCTTGGTCTTACCATGATGGTTGGCTCGACTCTGTTTTGCTCCATTTTCATCGATCACCAGATTAACCAGTCAATCTCGACTATCATTATCATGATGCCAATTGCTTACGCTTCGTACTTGTTCTATAAGTATAAAAAAGTTGGACTGATCGAGATACGCAACTACAACCGACTGAAACGACGAGAACGTTTGCAGACTCGCCGTCTCAAGGTGGTGGTTAATAACTTGCGAGATGCTCTGGTGAGTGTCTCGTCGGAAGGGAAGATTCAGCTGTATAACCCAGCGACACTTAGCCTGCTAGACACAAACCGTAACTTGACCGGTATCAGTGCCGACAGGGTATTTAACTTAGTCGATGAGATGGGCGAACCGATTAAGCTATCAGCAGTCATCGCTAATATCAAGATTGCCACCGAGCGGACTGACCTTCGGATGCAATATAACGACAAGCAGCTGATCAATCTACGCATGTCGATCTTTCCGATCAAAAACCAGTTCGCTATCCGCAAGAGCCGAAATATAGATGGTGTAATCATCGTCATGACTGACATCACTAAGGAAAAGTCGCTGGATGATGAGCGGGATGAATTCATCAGTGTAGTGAGCCATGAGCTACGGACGCCGGTAGCGATAGCCGAGGGGGCGCTGTCGAATATGCAGCTATTGCTTGACCGAGGGGGTGATCCAAGAGTGTTTACTCAGACATTAGACTCTGCCCACGACCAGATCTTGTACCTGGGGCAAATGGTTAATGATCTGGCTACCCTGAGTCGAGCTGAGCGGGGTATTTACATGGATAACGAGGAGATTGATATCGAGAGCTTCATGACCTCGCTCTACAACAAATACGCCAAGCCGGCGAAGGAGAAGGGGCTACGTTTTATTGTGGATATTGATCTAACGGGTACGGTCTTGGTGCCGAGTATGGTGATCGAGGAGATCATGCAAAATCTGATCTCTAATGCTATCAAGTATACCGAGGTGGGTAGCGTGACTGTCGGTGTCCGAGCTGAGCCGCACGACCGGTCACATGCTCGCTTCTATGTGCGAGATACGGGCATCGGCATCTCTAAATCTGATCTAGACAAGATCTACCTTCGTTTCTGGCGCAGCGAGGATTATCGCACCAGGCAGACCTCCGGTACGGGGCTGGGGCTTCATGTGGTTGATCGCTTGGCTAGCAAGGTGGGTACTCATATTGACGTCAAGAGTGAGTTAAATATCGGCTCGACCTTTAGCCTGCTCTTACCGGTCAAGCGTGATAAGAAATGAACTCCGAAAGATTTTTCTAGACTAATTAAAACAACATGCCGGGGTCAGGCTCGGTGCTACGGTGTCACGGCTGTCGGCTTAGCTAGCGTCGCACGCCGCCGAAGAAAGCATTGCCGATCAGGTCCAGGATGATGGTATGAAGGTTAAACATCATCAGTAGCCCTACTACCGAAGTCACCATGCCGACCATCTTGTACCGGCTATAGCTAGCTGCCCCGGAGCCGAAGTTATCTGCTACCCACTTGTAAAAACGGGCTAAGAGCAGCCCCGCCACCATCACCATAAAACCCAGGATGAATGACCCGATATTAAATTGCATATGCTTACTATACACCGATAGACAGAAAAAAGAAAATGTACTATCATTATACTTGACAGCTTGAGTAATCAAGCTATTTTAAGTTTAAGGAGATATGAGATGGCAAGTGGAAAGAAAACTGTCGTACGCCGAGTTAAGGCTTCGTCAGATAACGCCTCGGCATCGCCTCAGCGCCGGAAAGCCTCAGCTGATAAATCGGCGAGCGTAGCTGAGCCGACTCGGCCGACTCGGAAGAAGCGGGCTACGGAAGTGGCTAAGAAAGTAGCGAAGCCGGCGAGAAAGCCCCTCATTATCTTCTTGCCCTTTATAGCACTGGGTCGGTATTTTTGTAACAGCTGGCGGGAGCTACGACAAGTCGAGTGGCCCAGCCGACGAGCCACCTGGCAGATGACTCTGGGGATCATTCTCTTCTGTCTGGTGATTGGTATCTTTGTGCTGCTAAGTGACTGGGGTTCGCAATGGTTAATCAGGGAGGTAATACTGTAATGGCAAGAGCTAAATCTAATCGATATGACGATCGGCGAGCGTGGTACGCCATCCATACTTACTCCGGCTACGAGGAACAGGTGGCGAGCCAGATAGAGCAACGAATCAAGGGTGTCGATATGGCCAATAAGATCTACAACGTCCTCGTCCCCAAGGAGAAGATGATCGTGATCAAGAATGGCAAGCGCAAGGTGGTCGAGCAGAAGATCTTCCAGGGCTATGTGCTGGTAGAGATGCGTCTGAGCGATGATACCTGGTTTATCATCCGCAATACGCCGGGAGTGACCGGCTTTGTCGGTACGGGTACTCATCCGACGCCGGTTAGCGAGAAAGAGATTAAAGAGATCCGACGGCGAATGGGTGTGAATGAGCCGAAGCACGATATCGATCTCCAGATCGACGAGATCGTCAATATAGTCGACGGACCATTTAAGGGTTTCGAAGGCAGCGTATCAGAGATCGACCCGGTCAAAGGCAAGATCAAAGTGCTGGTCAGTATGTTTGGACGAGACACCTCGGTCGAGCTGGACGTCCTCCAGGTCAAGAAGATCTAGAGTAGGTTCAGCGCAGTAGTCATAGCCCTTATCCTTGCTAGGGTGTTTAGATTGTTGTATGCTGAGCTTAGCCATTAGGGAAATGAGGTGGTTAGGAAGCTGTCGGTGTATCCACCGTAGCGTCCGAATGGATAATCAGTTAGAGCTAGCAGGAGATACCTGCTAGCTATTTTGCTCTAAGCAAGAGGAGGAATGAGGCAATGGGTGACCACAATGGCCTGAGGGATAATCACCAGGGTAACGATAGTTACAGCTTGGTAACCGGCACAAACGAAGGCTGTAAGTATCAGCCGGATATGGATAGTGGCGGGCGCTTTCCAGCCGGCGTGCTCGGGCATCACTATATGGCTAATCCGCCAGTTGAGATAATGGATATACCTCGTGATAGAGCTACTTCCCCTGAAGGCAAAAAGAAACTAAAGCTCATTGGTAGTGTGGCCGCCTCTCTGGCTTTAACCTTCGCCTTGGTCGGTACGGCTTGCAGTAAGCTAAATGCGGGGGCCGTCCGGGTCAATAAGCGTCCGGTGCCGGCCGAGCAGTCAGCCAATACCCCTGCTGATAGTTCTAACGCTACAGCCACCGAGCCAAAGCAGGAAACGAATCCCAACATGAATACCGAGACTGCCGATAGCGAGCATGACGGTAAGATTAGTTATGAGATATATGAGTATGATCCGAAGATTCATATGCAGTATAACCTAGTTGGTGAGCGAACCTCTCAAGTTGATTACACCTCCGACGATACTGTCGACAACCGTAAAGAAATGTCGATGGCTGATCTGACTGACTTTATTGCTAAACGAAATGAGCAAGATCCGACCGGTACTAAGTTTGCGTCCATCGGCGACGTTTTTGTCAAGGGCGAGGATTATCACGGACGTAACGCTTTTGCGGATATGGTCAAGCAGTATGGTGGCTATAAGGACTTTAAGTTCAAGGAGGCTGATTACGTGATGTCGTCGGATGGCGGCATTCAAATCACTCAGAAGGCGCAGTATCATTGTCAGAAGCTAGCCGATGCTAATCCGTACATTACCGACGGAATTATCAAGGTTACTATCTTTAATCCCAATGACGACAGTAGTGATGCGAAAGAATATGGCGGTCGTTACGTAATAGAAATACCGGCGCTACTTGATAAGAAGGAAACAAATGACATGTATGGTATTCCAGTCTACGGCGGTAGAATTGTCTGCGACCACATGCCAACCGAGAAAGAGCTGATTCAGATCATTAAGGATAATTACAGTACATTATTCAAGACTGAGAATGAAAAGAGCGGCACGTCAAGTTTCTATGTCTCGAATCAGAAAGTTTTAGACAGAATTAAGGCAAAGCAGCAAAAGCCATAGCTGACTAGCAGGGCTTACTTACAGTAAGTGCACATACTCTGTGGGTCTGTCTAGCGCCCAGTAGGATGCATGGCGCTATACTACCTAGGCGAAAAAGTGCGCAATCGTGTTTTGTCGCAGTCGCTATCTAACCAACACATCAGCCGGGCTACCGGGCTGCTGTGGCCTGTCCAGCAGATGCTGGTGAAACTAACTAATCAAAATAAAGCATGATTACGCAGTTTCCTTACCTAAGCGAGCAAAACTCTGGGCATCATGCTGGGTTGACTCTGCCTGCTCTAACCATGTACACTATGTGACAGAATGATGTGGGGAAGAAGTAAATTAAAGCGAAATAAAAAGTCTGCCGAGCGGAGAGTCAGCAAGCTAAAGAAAATATTCCTAGCGGGGGGGTATTTTTAGCATTTATCCTGGTAGCCGCACTTGCTCTATCACCTAAAGTAGCACTAGCTAATGCCGACGATGAATTAAAGGCGGCTGTCTATAAGTTCAAGACTGCTGAAAAGATCAGGGCTTGTAAGAGCTTTATGACCAATGAAAAGGAAGCAATTGAGCTTAGCGAAGCAATACTGAACAAGGAAAATGACTACCGACCGTATGACGAGGGCGAAGGTAATAGTCGAGAACGAGTGAAATGCGACGTTCTATACCTGGCTAATGCCGACGGTCATGGAGACTACTTTGGCAAATACTTGTCTGATCATGCCAAGCTGGGCGGTAATGCGGATGGAGATGAGTCGAAGATTTCCAAGGATAACCAAGTTGTCTTAGCTGACGTATCTAATACCACTGTACAGAGAGTTAAGGATAAATTGGGGCAGAATGATCTGAGGCCCTTGATGGTACGACCGGAGCTTATGACTGAGGCTACCGAGTCATACCCGTATCATCAGCTCAAAGACTTAGGACAAGCTGCCGAGGCGCAGATGTATAAAGAGATTGCCGAGACCTACTGCACAGAGTCACACCCACCCTTTACCGAGGCGCAGGACGGCAACTTCGTCTATGTCGATAAGGGGTCGGATGGTAAATACACAGTCAAGAGAGGGTATTTCTCATTTAAGGGTGGAGAAAGTGGTAAAGGACGGCAGGTATCGGTATGGCCGGCATTTCATCCGCAGGGAGAGCCGGATATGTCGTGCTGGGATGTGGTCCAGCGCTATAGCGATCGGGCTGATGCCTATGCTGCAGCGCTAAATAAGCATATCGAAGAGAAGCCGGGAGACACTGAAACGACTCCTGCTGATGAGACTGACGAAGACGACAATACTTGTCAGAAGGAACTGAAAGGCTTGGGCTACATTCTGTGTCCTGGAGTATCGGTAATCAGTGAGATGATAGACCATCTATATGTATTCTTTGGAGATTTTCTTGATTGGCAATTTCTATCAGGCAATTCCGGCAAGCAAATCCAGTCGTATTGGTCGCAGTTCCTGTCGATTGCCAATGTCATACTGGTCATCGCCTTCTTAGTAATAATCTATTCGATCGCAACCTCGACCGGGCTGACCAATTATGACGTCAAGAAAATGCTACCCAGGTTACTACTATTCGCCGTAGTGATCAACGTCTCATTCTACATCTGTGCCGTCATCGCCGATCTATCAAATATTGCCGGTAAAGGTGCCTACTCTATGTTTGCGGGGATGAAAAAGATAGGTGAGGATAGCGCAGCTCAGTCGCTATTCATGAAGGCTATTACAGATCTATTTGGTGTTGGCGCTATATTGTTTATACTCTTCGGGCTATCTTTTGGTATAACTATCTTGATATCGCTGATTACAATTATTATAGCTATCTCAGTGCGCAACCTGGGATTGGCATTATTGGTAATTGTCTCACCAATAGCCTTTGCTCTCTATATCTTTCCCAATGAGGCTATCCAGCGTTGGGGTCGCAGATGGTTTGATATGTTTATCAAGATGATCATTGTATATCCAGTCTTTATGCTAGTGGCGGGCGGTAGTTCGCTCATTAGGAATATTGGTGGCAACATAGGAGCGGGTCTTCCTATTATCACCGAGTTGGCTTGTGCAGCTTTGCCGGCTCTCTCCATCATCCCGCTCTTTAAGATGTCGGGTGATGTGCTGGGTAGGGCGACCAGCCTGGTGCACGGTAGCCAGGCGACTGCTGCTGTAGCTAAGGCCGGTCATGACGCTATAGCTAGGAGCCGGGCCGGTCAAGGTGCCGGTAGGATGCGATCCAATCTACTCCAGGCCGCTCAGAATCGCTTTGGCGATGTACCGCTGGTTGGCGGGGCGCTTCGGTCGGCCGGAGTAAATAATGCAATCACGGCGCCGGATAAACAATATAATGAGCTAGACCGACAAGCTATGCAGAGCGCCAGCGAAAAGGTGGATGGTATGAGTAGTGCTGAGCAGCGAGAAGGCTTTCTCAATGGTACGACTAATGGTCAGCAGATCGCCGATACTCACACCATGCGAGCCATCATCGCTAAGCAAGCGCCTAATGCGACTATGGCCGATGCCCAGCAGTCGATGCAGTCAGTCAATGCTCGGGCTAACTGGCTACAAGAACACGGTCGAGAGCGAGAGGCAGATGAATTGCGTCGTGACTACGCTAATGCCATGATTGAGAACGGTAAATCAGGTATCAGCACTGCTACGTTACAGAGCTGGGCGGACACCGGCTGGGAGGATGACCGGTTTAACGCCAATTATTCTGACGCTATATCCAGCTATGCTACGGGGCTGTCGGCGCAAGCTCAGGCTGACATGAGTGCGGCAAACCTGACGCACATGCGTCAGACTCTGCAGAGTTCGGCGGCCAACGGTGGCAACGTGGCTGCGACTGATGCCGGTATCAGCAATGTGCGAGATCAAGCCAACTCCGCCTTGTCGAACCGGGATATGCTATCCAAGATGAGCGCAACCACCAGGAGTGCTCTGGTAGATAATTCACTACTTCGCAGTACCGGCGGACAGAACCTGGCTGATACTCATAAGCTGGCTAATGTTTATCATGATTTTAACTCCGGTGGTGCTAATGCTACGGCGGCAGCCACCCGAGCCAAGGCGCTAATGTCACATGCTGACTTCAGTCGGATGGATGCGATAGATCAGAGTCGGCTCAGAACTATCGCCTCGTCCGGTTCAGTCGGTAGGATTATCCCCATCCAAATCGCCTCTTGGGACAGGAGAACGCCTTAGATGCCGGACGGGCAAAATAGTAGTGACTTAGCCAAACTGGAGCAGTCAGCCGCTAATTCTCGCAGCGGCGAGACGCCTCACTATGGTGGTAGATATCAACCGGGGAGCTTGACCGGAGCTAAACCTGCGGCTGATGGTGTGAACGATTACCAGCATTACCAGCAAGAAGCATTCGGCATGGGCACCCCAGCCGCTGAGTCCGGCAGCGAGCCTGACTATTCTACTGAGTCCGGCTACTTGGGCAAGTTAGCTGGCGGTGAGCATCTAGGAGAGCCGGCGCCCGGTAATGGCCCGTCAGAGCAGGCCGATCAACCCCGGGAAGACGGTAGCGGCCAGCCATCTGATTCCGCTCAGCGTGACTTAGGGGAGCAGGAGCGTGATGCCTCGATCGACTCGGGGAAGTTTGATGGCAGTATGAAGGGGCGAGAGGAAAAGGGGCGCAGTAGCAAGGCGCACGGTACGGCTTTCCGCCTGATGTCGGCTCGCAATGGCATCCTGCTGACGGTGATATCGGGTCTGTTTACCTTGGGCTTCTTTTTCTTATCGGGGCTAGGTCAGATGATTCAGGCGGCTGGTATCTTTAAGGATTTTAATCTTGGTATCACCCTCGGTCAGCAGTCGGCCCGGTCGCTAAGGACGACGAAAGAGGTAGTGCGGAAGTTTGGCAAGAATGCCGGCAAGGCTATAGCCGGGCGGATCAAAGATTCTCGGGTGGGCTTCCTTAACCGTAAATTCGCTAAGAATATTACTACTAATCTTGAGAAAAATGGCTTGACATTTAACTCCAATTATTTCGGAGCACAGAATGGAATGGAGATAGATGCCGGTAAGGCGTTTGGTATTAACTCGCAGCACCTGGAAGATGCTGGTGACGCTCTGAGGGAGGAGCTATCGGCGACGCTTGGTGTCAACAAAGACAAGATTGGTCTCGATGGCAATAAGATTCATCTGTCGGACAAGATGTCATATTCGGAGGCGAAGCGGGCCATCAGAGGTATGGACGACCGGGGCAAATGGAGCATATCCGGCTGGCTGGAGACCAGAGCAGCACTGAAGCGGGAGGGCTATATTAGTTGGCTCCACCCGATCAAAAAGATCAAGATGAAGCTCTACAAGGCATTTACCGACTGGGTTAGCGACCAGTTGGGTAAAATTGCTAACCCCAGTGTCTCCAATGACTCAATCAAGAAGGGGGTTGATAAGGACTCCGAGGACGCCAAGGACGACGATGGTAACTCAACTGTCGATCAGGAGGGAAGAGGCAAGAATGCCAGTGATGCCATAGATGATGTAAAGCAACAGAGTGAGAAACCTCGTCAAGGCAATGGTGGCTTCTTCCGGTCGAAACTGACGAACCTTAAGAACAAGCTCGACAAGTTCGATAAGCTTATCTCCTCGAAGTTTAAGGCGCTGGGCGTCGGTACGGCGGGCTTTGCCGTTGTAGCCTTCATCGTCGGTTTTCTCTGTATGATTAAAGGGATCTGGGAGCAGCTTGGTCCGGCTAAGTACGCTAATATTGTCTTGCCTGCCGAGAAAGAGGCGGGGCTATATATGGGCTACGCTTCGCAGATGATGTCGGGCTCGGATGACAATAATATGAAAGCGTTTGAGCTCGCTAATAAGACTATGCTAGAGGACGATATTCCGGAATTAGATAGCGACGGCAAACCGACGGGGAAGAAAATCCACAGTAGCTACATGGATAGTCCGGCGATAGCCAAGACTCTAGGGATAGTTGGTAGCGACAAGCTCAATGACGACTCGGGCACTCAGGGTATGCTTAAGACAGCCGGCAAGCCGGGCTTTAACTTCCTGCCCGGTCCGATCAATGACATAATGACGGTTGCTTTTAATCAGTTTAATACGGCGACCGGAGCGATCTGCGCCATCTTTGATGTGATTGGCTCTCTGGCCGGCGGTGTGACCGGAGCGATAGTCGGTTTTCTGGAAGGCAAGATAAAGGAATTGCTGTTTACTGCTGCGCTTGATTTGGGCTCAAAGAATGAGCTGGTCGTCGGGGCGTTAAATATGATCTCAGGTTGGCTACTGGGCAATCCCTTGCGAACAGAATCTGCCACGCCGACCGAACATGGTTCAAATGCCATGTTTGGCAGTAAGTTTCTCTCTAATGATCAAGCGATGCTGACTGGTGGCAAGAGGCTGAATGAGAAACAGGCGATCGAGCTTAACTTGGAGAATCGTCGCTATCTGGCTTGGAAGCATAGCCGCAAGCCTCTGCTGGCTCGGTTGTTTGATCCATACGACTACAGCTCAACGCTGAGCCAGCTGGCGCATGCGGCTCACCTCAATGTCGGCAGGCAGGATATCTGGCTAGCGATAGGTAATGCCCTGAAGGCGATGTTGTCTGCTCCGACAATTATGGCGACTGCCGGTAATCAGCTGCTGGGCAATAATGCTTATGCAGCTAGCGCCTATGATTATGGCGTGCCGACTTATGCCTGGAGTCTTGATGAGATGAGGCAGATTATGTCAGATGATGGCTATGGTATCGAGAAGAACTCTGACCGAGCAATAGCTCTACTGCAAACGCCGCCACCCATACCAAATACCGAGAATGAATATGTCCAGTATGTTCAGAGATGCCTATTATCTGATGTTGATAAGGGCGACTGGTCAATCAAGCCGATAGACAATTCCGACGGTACTAAGTTTAACTATGCCGATACTGCTGAAGGGTCGGAAAAGGATGCCTTTAGATTCTGTCTAGACAGGCAAAACAAGGATGAATTTAAGTCGATTCGCCTCTATGCGATGGACTACTTCAATACCGTGTCAAGCGCCTGCTATCACGGGGCGGAGAGTGACAATGATTCGACTACGGCCTGTAAAGAAATGCAGGTGGATGGCGGAAGTAGCGATGGCAGTAGCAGTGGAGCTTCGTCGGCAGACGGTTCGGGCAACAAAGACGCTGAGGAGATGCAGAAGAAGTTCGTTCAAGACACTAATGATACAGGGGTGTATAAAGGTCAGACTGGCACTCTAAGTACCGCCTCTAACGGCTGTACAGTTATCCCTTCCTGGTACATTGATAAGTATACGACCTTGGTCTATGGTGGTGGCAATGGTGGTCAGGTGGTCGATCGGCTGGTCGGCAGTAATAAGGACAAGAATCTCCAAGTTACCGATGCGCCGACTAAAGCACCGGCTATCTTTAGCTCGTACGCTAAGGGCATGCATTCATCAGTCAACAAGGCGGATGGTGGCGCCGGACATACCGGGCTGGTGGTCAGTGTCGATCCGGCGACCGGCGATTTCGTCACACTGGAGTCGTATCGTGACGTCGGGCATAGCTCTCCTTGGTCGATAGTCTATCATTTGCACAAAGATGCTTATGAGGCAGAGCAGACAAATCCAGACACCAAGACTCAGTTTGTCTACGTCGGTGACTATCTGAAGTAGTGAGGCTATCTGAGTGGAGCCCGGATGCTGGCGCAGAGAGGATAACTGTGGTATGATACTGGTGTTACGCACTTCTATGTAGAGAGAGGAATATTAAGTATGGCAAAACAAAAGGTACTGGGCAATCTAAAGCTTCGTATCCCGGCGGGTCGGGCAACGGCTGGCCCACCCGTTGGCTCAACTCTGGGCCAGTGGGGGCTCAATATGATGGATTTCATCAACCCGTTTAACGAGAAGACTAAGGATATGATGGGTAAGGACGTGATCGTCCATATCAAGGTTTTTGAAGGCAAGAAGTTTACCTGGGAGTGTCTAGGGCAGCCGGTTGACGATATGATCAGGGAAGTGGCTCATATCAAAAAAGGCTCGGGTAAACCGCAGTCCGATAAGGTTGGCAAGATTACCATGGCGCAGGCACAAGAGATTGCCAAGTCAAAGATGCAGTTTCTAAATGCTAACGACCTGGAGGCGGCAACTAAGATTGTCTGTGGCACAGCTCGATCAATGGGCGTCACTGTCGAAGAGTAATTAAAATAATTGTGGGAGGCGAAGCGCCGTCAGCACCACGAAAGGAGAGATATGGCAAAGACTAAGGGTGAACTACTAGTGGAAGCTAAGGAGTTAAAGCTTGATGTCAACGAAAAGAATACTGTTGCTGAGATTACCGAGGCGATCAAGCAGGCTCGTGAGTCAGCTAAAGAGGTAGCCGATCAAGCGGAGCAAGTGGTTAACGAAGTAAGTGAGGCTATCGACAAGGAGGCGGAACAGGTAAAGCCGGCTCAATCTGATGGTTCCAAATCTGAGTCTGAGCAGGCTACAGAAGAGGCGGTTCACTACGCTAAGGCGGGCAAGCGAAGCGAGAAGTCAGTCAAAGAGGCCGAGGCTGAGGCCGAGCGCCAGGCTCGTAAGGAGGCCGGTGATACTACGCCACAGGGTGATAATGAAGCGAACATTCAGCGTGGCCCTGCGCCAAAGACTCGCCCTCTGGCGGAGCGCAAGAGTAAGGCCTATAAGAAGGTTGCCCAGAAGGTTGATAAAGCTAAACTGTACAGTCTAGCCGAAGCGATCAAGCTGGCTACTGAGACGGCAGTGACCAAGTTTGATAGTACGGTGGAGATGCATGTTAGGCTGGGCGTCGATCCGAAGCAGGCTGACCAAAACATCCGAGCTACAGTTACTCTACCGAACGGTACCGGTAAGTCGGTTCGTGTCGCTGCCATGGTTGGCGAGGACGAAGTGAAGGCGGTCAAGCAAACCGGGGCAGACATAGCAGGTGAGTCCGCCGTGATTGACCTGCTAAGCAAGGAGAAGCTTGACTTCGATGTGCTAGTGGCGACTCCACAACTGATGCCGAAGCTAGGTCGTTTCGCTCGACTGCTCGGTCCACGAGGGTTGATGCCCAACCCCAAAGCAGGTACGGTCAGTGCCAATGCGGTTCAGGCGGTCAAGGAAGCGAAAGCCGGTAAGATAGAGTATCGAGTTGATAAGCAGGGCATCGTTCATCTAGGCATCGGCAAGGTTTCGTTTGGCGCAGACAAGTTACAACAGAACGCTGAGACTTTGATCGACAGCCTCAAGTCAGCTCGACCATCTACACTGAAAGGTGGCTATATGCTGTCTGTAACTATCTCTACCACCATGGGTCCGGGGATTAGGGTTGAGCTATAGCTCGTCTGATTGGCTTTGAGAAGGCAAGAATTAGTACTAGGGGCGTCAGCCCCCTTTTTTAGATGTGTTAAAATTGGTGAGATGGAAAAGCGAATCACAGCCGGCACGACTGACGCCTGTTTCCTGGCTAGCGACAAGGATATTTATGGACTTGAACAAGCTTATCGGGATTACGAGAAAGAGCTGACGGGGAAGATTGAGCGGCTAAAAGCTGAGTCCGGTAGATACCACGATGCTAAGTTCAGTCTGGATAAGGTCGGACACGACCCTTATGTGCTGATCGCCATGGCTAGTGCCATTAAGCCGGACTTTCAACTGGACGATCCGGATATTCAGGTGCTTCTAAAAGAGCTTCGTCAGCCACGTCGACAATACACGCTAACTATTAGCAAGGTCGTAGCGGATGAATACCGGGCTGAATGCCAAGGTAAATTAACCGGCCGGCTGGATGACCGCTTCCTCGACCTCAGTGTTAAGCTGACGAATTATGATCTTTATTGTACGGTAGATAGTGTCCTGGATCACGATCAGCTGGCTCGTTATGCCGGCTATATGCGTAGCCATGGTTCACGCCCTGATTTATTCCCAATAGCCAGTTACCCTAATGCTTCCACGCTGCCGGTCGTTCGACACTATCAGGTGTCCGGTGAGCTACGCCGACAGTACCCACTGTTAGACCGGATGCTAAAGATTGGCGAGCCGTATATCGGCTATCCATATGTCTGGAGTGGCTCAGACCCGGAGACATCATTTGACTGCTCGGGCTTTATTGATTTTATTATGTGTCACCTGGGGTGCTGCTACCGCAATCAGATCAAGGGGCGAGCAGTGCGTCTGCCGGTAGCGGGCAGACGTATTGACGGTACTTTTTACGATGGTATCTATGAGAAGTGTCAGCCTATTCAGCCTAGCGAAGCACAGCCCGGCGATCTGGTCTTTTTCACCGGGACATTTGATGCATCCTATAGGCAGAATAACTTGAGTCACGTCGGTATCTATGTTGGTGACGACACCTTTCTGGCTTGCGGCATATCCGCCGGGGTCGGTTACCAGAGATTTGATGATCAGGCCGGAGTCGGTCGTACTTGGCGGCAATTGCTAAGTTGCTACGGGCGATTGGTTCAAGAAAGTTAGTTAGTCTAGTGCATAGTTATATCTCGTTAAAGCTTAGTTTGCTATAATAACGTTAGGTTTATGAAGAATTACGAGAGTGCCGGCTCGTCGGCTGAGACGAACGATCAAGATAGGGAGAATACCGAGGAGGTGGTGGATACTGAGAGCTACGCTCACGTTTATCCATACGACAATATCCCAACCGAGGCTCGGGCGACGCTGGAACGGTGTTTTTCGATCAGTGATGTTGATCATTACGATCAAGCGAACGTCGGCGAGATGGAACAACGAGTCAAGCTGTCTGATATCAATCAGCAGCAACGGATGATTCGTAACTACTGTGGCGACGAACTCGCATCGTCGGCGTACGTGGCAGCGGCATTGGGCACGGTGGAGGATATCAACGATGGTCTGGCCGAGAACCGGAATATCGGCGTGGTATCGGGCGGAGTGCCTCTGAGCCATTTCTTCGCCGATGGTAAGGCGCCTGACGAGGTGTATGATCCCGAGAATATCTATATCGCCGGACTATTGCAGGATCGACGCCGACTTGATCTGTATTATAAGAGCATTATGACCGAGGGTCAGAGTCGCCATGATTGTTATTTCCGACCAAAGCAGGAAGAATGGCTGTCCGACCCTCAGCTGGTAACGCCTGATGTGCTCTATGGTATGGTGAATGATATCAACGTCGAGTCGATGCTCATCTCCGGTGTCGAGATGCTGCGCTGGCTACAGAGTCACCAGGATGATAACCGCAAGACCTTTGACCGGGTGCTCTACTCGGAGAAATTTATCGCTCCGGTCGCCGAGGTGATCGGCTACGATACATTAGCCATGTCGCTCAATGGTCTATCGAAAAAGGTGCGTCTCAACTATGGTGGTCGAGGTGACCTGATCATGCGAGCTGACGCCATCCTGGAGCGCTTCCAAGACTTTGACGGCAATCATAGCGTTGCGCACAATGCTCAGACCGCCTTCTGCGATATCACCAAACAGCTTTTTGGTGATGATAATATCGACCCGAAGCCAAACTTACCGGTCAGTTACAATGACGGCAATGACTCGGTCTACGGTGATACTGCGCCGACGATGGTGCGGGCTGACGGGCAGCCGATCGATGTGTCCTGGCGGTTTCGCTTAAAGACGAGCGGGTCGCTGGCGTGGAAGATGTATCAGCGAGAGCGTGAGGGCGGGTCTAACGAACATATACCGATGGATATCCTGGGTATCACCGCCGTGGTCAAGGACGAGGCGGACCAGCAGGCGCTATTTAACGCCATGGTCAAAGGGCTGTGCCGAGACGACAATCAGCTGGTACCGTATCCCTCTCCCTCTCGTACCTCGGCTATTCATCTGCGGGGTACGGACGGCTTCATCAACCGGATGGCGAGAGGAATAGACATTGACCCGTCACAGCTTGACTTACACCGAGTAGGATCGCCCGAGGCGTTGCACTTAGGCAAGATTACCGGCTTTTACCATAATCTTCCTTTCGAGTTGCAGTGTGTCACCAGGGAGTATCGTGACTCGATGCAGACGGGGCAGCTGGCTCATATCATCTATAAAAATAATGGCAATGGCTTGATCAAGAGTGAAGATCGGTTGCAGTGGGCGAAGCTGCTGGCGGATATTCGACGACGGCGTCTGCGGATCGGTAAGCCCATGCTGATTGGTTCGTTTCCGGAGGATCAGAATGGCGACGGCATCACTGACCGACCTTGCATCGGTAGAAGTGAACGAGATGCTATCCGCTTTATCAGTGACTTAATGCAGTCAAGGAGTATCGTCACCCGAACTATCGGGACGATAGCTCTACCGCCTGTCGTGGGAGATATCGTCTGGCTGGATGATCGTGTCAAGCATATGTACGGTGCAGAGGAGGCGTATCGACGACGCCGAGGTGACACTTCGGGGAGAGGTAATAGCTAGCTGAGCGTGGGTACTCTGCTCTTAGTCGAGGACGAGCCGGCGGTTCGTCATGGTACGGAGCTGTTTCTGCGCCAGCGTGGCTTTACGGTATTGGTTGCCACCAATGGCGAGGAGGCGCTGGCTAAGTACAGCCGGGCGGATGTGGTGATCTTAGATATCATGTTGCCGGGTCTTAGCGGCATAGAAGTGCTCAGTCGTATCCGTCAGCAGAGTGATGTGCCGGTATTGATGTTGACGGCCTTGCAGGACGAGCCGACTCAGATCGCCAGCTTCGACGAACTGGCGGATGATTATATCAGTAAGCCCTTCTCGCTGGTGATCCTGGAGAAGCATATTCGAGCTTTACTGCGACGTCAGAGGTCAGCCACCAAGGATCAATGGCGGCGAGGCTTAGCCACGGTAGATTTCGAGGCGTATCAGGGCTTTTATGACGGCAGTGACGCTCATCTCAAGCCTAAAGAAGTCCGTCTCTTAAAGCTTCTGGTGGATAATCCCGGCGTCGTCTGGTCTCGTCAGGCGATTATCGAAAGGCTATGGCATGATGCAGCTGATGTGCCTTTTGATCGAGTGATAGATGTCTATATCAAGAACCTGCGCCACAAGCTGCGGCTCGACTGCATCGTTACCGTCAAGGGGGTCGGTTATCGCTATGAAGCGTCTTAAGCTCTTCCCAAAGACCTTCTTGGTCTCGATGGGGCTCTTCCTGGCGCTGATCGTACTGATGCATCTACTGATCTACATCCTGATGCCTCAGCTTTATCTTGACCAAAAGCAGCAAGAAGCTTCGGAGAGCTTGGCTTCATTGGAAGCTCAGTTAAATGGTCGGTCACTTAGTCAGATGCGTCAAATTTGTCAGAAGTTTTCTGTCGCTAAGAATGTCAACATCACTCTGACTGCTAACGGGCGAGATGACTACTTCCAAGGATTTCAGACGATCAACATCGTGACAGATAGGGGCAAGTCGGCTGACGTTGATGTGGTCAAGATCGCCGATGGGCAGTCAGTCGATCCACGCTCGGTGATCCTAAGGCGAAGTAGCTTAAAAGATGCCGATGGGCGAAAGCTCAGCGTCGGACTGCTAGTGAATGTTGAGCCGGTCAAGCAAGCTAAGCTGGCGACACTCCATGCCCTGCCTTATACAGTATCTGCTTCACTACTGGTGGCACTGCTCTTTTCCTACTGCTATAGTCGATTCATAACCAAGCCGATTCGCCGGATGGCTAAGGTCACCACTCTGATGCAGCGCCTGGAGAAAGGAGTGCGGTATCCAGCCGAGAGTAGCGATGAGATTGGCGTGCTGGGGCGCAACATTAACGAGCTTTATCAGAGCCTATGGCAAATGATCCGCTCGCTGGAGCAGGAAAATAGGCGAATTAGCAAGCTGGAGAAAGAAAGGTTGGTGCTACTAAGGGCTACGTCGCACGAGCTTAAGACGCCACTAGCCAGCCTGCGAATCATGCTGGAGAATATGCAGCTGAATATCGGCGAGTATCAAGACCGTGACCACTACCTGACGGAATCGTTAGCACAGGTTGATCGCCTGACTAAAATGGTCAATGACATCCTAAGGGCAGGTAGTCTAGCTGAGAATGCCTTGCGGGGTGAGAAGAAGCTGCGGATCGATCAGATCGTTGCTGAGGTAGTCGATGATTATCGCTTGCTAGCCAAAGCTCGTCGGGTCACCTGCCGGCTCGATCTAGCACCAACCTTCACCAAGGCTAACTACGACATGATGCACCACGTCATCTCTAACCTGATCTCAAATGCCGTTCGCTATAGCGAGGTGGGTAGCGTGGTCAAGGTTACCTGCCGTCAGCATAGATTGACCATAACCAATAAATGCCAGCCACTGACTCAGGCACAGCTACAGCGAGTGTTTGACCCCTTTTACCACACAGATCGCCAAGTGTCGTCGGAGTCAGACGGAAGCGGGGTGGGGCTATACATCGTCAAAATGCTGCTAGAGGCTAAGGGACTGGAATATAGCTTCTCTCCAACTAAGCAGGGCATGGTTTTCACTATCTATTTTTCATAATTATACTTCTATCGCAGAAGCACTATTAATCGTCTGCAGCGCTCACGCCATTTCATACTCATTTCACATACACCTGCTAGATTAGCTCAGGATATATTTGAAAGGAGGAAAATGTCATTCATTCGACGAGCTTGGTTGTATACCACCAGGAAAAAGCTCAAAACACTGATCTTACTGGCGATCTTGCTCTGTATGGCGACGGTGATGCTCAGCGGTTTTGCCATCAAGCATTCGACGGACAGGGCGGCGCAGTCGCTGGATAAAACGCTGAAAGTCGGTTTTAATCTGGGGAACAACCCTCGCACCAACCCCGGCACGGCTCGTGGCTCGGGCACTGTCTCGGGTAGGGCTATCGATGAGATCAGGAAACTGCCGGGGGTGACCGACTATGTCAAGCGCCAGAATGCTACGGTGGACTTCACTGATACCAAGCTAGTCCCCTTGCCTAATGGCGGTAGCGGCTATGATGCCGAGAAGGATAAGCAGTTCGGTAATGCGGCGACTATTCTGGGGGTTAATAAATCAGAGCTGGAGAACAAGTTCCGGGCGGGGTCGCTCAAGCTGGTGGCGGGACGCCATATCGCTGAACAAGACAGTCACAAGATATTGGTACACCAAGCTTTTGCTAAGGCGAATAAGCTTAAGCTGGGCAGCAAGCTAAAGCTCAAGGCCAACCAATACGACACCGACAATGAGCACCCGTCAAAGGACGAAGTGGAGGTCGAGGTCGTCGGCATCTTTAGCGGCAAGAATCCTAAGGAGGCTGCCTATCAGGTGGAGCTCTTTGAGAATATCTTCCTGACCGACATAGCGACGACCCGTCAGCTCAATGCTTATACGGCGCAGAATGAGATTTACCAAGACGCCAACTTCTTCACCAAAGGTAGTAAGCAGCTTGACGAGGTGATGAACCAAGCTCGTCAACTGTCAGTTGACTGGAATAAATATCAGCTAAACAAGAATAGCCAGGAGCTGGCCGGTGTGACCGAGTCGGTAAACGGCGTCTATAATCTGGCGGATGGTATGCTCTGGGCGACTGCACTGGTCAGCATCGCCGTGATTGGCATGGTGCTATATCTGTGGATGAACGAGCGCAAGCGTGAGGCGGGGGTGCTGATGGCGACCGGCATATCGCAGTCTGAGGTCATCTTGCAATACGTGGCCGAGCTGGTCATGATAGCTGTACTCAGCTTCGGTGCGTCCTACTTTACTTCCGGGCTAATCGCTCAGCAGCTAGGTAATCAGATGGTGTCGCAAGCTTCGCAAGCTGCTGCGAGCCAGGCGAGCGAATCTCTTAACGGAGCTTCGCTGGGAGCTGATGCTGATTCGGTCACTTCGTCTCGCACTTTAGACAAAGTAACCGTCGGTACCACTCCGGCTGATCTGATAGCGGTGTGGGGAGTGGGACTAGTGGTGATCGTCATCGCCGTGCTATTTGCCTCTCGTCCAATTACCGGGTCAACGCCAAAGAAGCTATTAACCGACATAAGCTAGGAGGAGTGTGATGATCAAGCAAGCTTTAGTGGCCGTCCGACGCAAGCGTCAGCGCAGTCTCGTCATCGGTCTGATCATGACTCTGGTTCTAACTCTGCTGGTTAGTACTTTGACCGTACAGCATACCATGGAGCAGCTAAGACAATCTATCGAAGGCGGCATCAGAGCTGGCTTTAGCTTAACCAGCCGGCGAACATCAGATATCGTGCCAAGTAGCCTAGCTCAGAAAGTCAGTCAGCTCGAAGGGATCAAGGGGCATAACTACCGGGTGGAAGCGGTCGCAGCTCTGCCGGGTAAACGCTTGGTTGAGACGGCTAACCGGGGGGTTCAGCTGGATGACCGGCCGACCGAGGAGACTAAGCTGGTCGGGGTGGAGAGAAGCGACTACTTGAGTGAATTCACCGGTAGACTCTACCGCTTAAGACAGGGCAAACACATCACGCCCGGTAGCCGGAACGTAGCGTTAGTCCATGAGGCATTCGCCGAGCAAAACAAGCTCAAGCCGGGTGATCAGATGGTGATCACTAAGGGTGGGCGGCGAGTGACGGTCACGATCGTCGGTATGTTTGACGGTAAGGATGAAAAGCCGACTATCATGCCGGCTGAGATGGCGGAGAATCGGCTAATCACTGATCTCGAAACGGCGCAGCAACTCAATGGCAGCACGGCTTTAACCGGAGCCACGTATCTGGTCAGGCGTCCGGACCGGCTCAAAGAAGCTATCGATCAAGCTCGGAAGTTGTCCGGTGTAGATTGGAGTCGATACAACCTGACCGATAATGCCACTTCCTTTGCCGGTGTATTGGAAAACATCATGCGGGTTCAGCGCATCCTAACTATCGCCACCATCGCTGTGGCAGTGGCTGGGCTGGTAGTTATGTCGCTGGTGCTGGTCTTCTGGGTGAGGGGGCGATTGCACGAGATCGGCATCTTGCTGGCGATTGGTACGCCGGAGCGTCAGATCGTCGGGCAGTTCATCATTGAGCTGGCGGTCGTGGCTGTCGTCAGCTCTGTTTGTGCCGCCCTGGTCGGCTCGGTTATCTCAGTGCAACTATCGGCAAGTCTGACTTCGTCGGTAGACCATAATCAATTAGCCGGGGGTTCGGGCGGGGCGGTCGTAGCACCGGTCGCTTATCTTACGGCGTTTGCTTTAGGCTACTTGGTGATGGGGCTATCAACCGTCGTTGCCATGACGCCGATAATGAGCCAACCGCCCAAACGTATTTTAAGTAAAATGAATTAAGGAGGACTATGTCTATATTAACGCTACAGAATATCGCCTACTCGTATGCTGACGGCACCAAGAATGTACTTAGCGGAGCTAACTATCAGTTTGAGCAGGGCAAATTCTATGCCATAGTGGGTAATTCCGGCACCGGCAAGTCAACGCTACTCGGGCTATTAGCCGGGCTGGATAAGCCGACCGGTGGGCAAATCTTGTTTAAGAATAAGGATATCGTTCAGCAGGGTTATTCTTATCACCGCAAGCACCACGTCTCACTCGTCTTTCAGAATTACAATCTGATCGACTATCTCACGCCACTGGAGAATCTTAAGCTGGTTAACCCTCGGGCCACCACCAAGACTTTACGCACGATGGGGCTGGATGACGAGCATATCAACCGCAATGTCATGAAGCTCTCCGGCGGGCAGCAACAGCGAGTGGCTATCGGCAGAGCACTGGTATCACCGGCGCCGATTATCTTGGCGGATGAGCCGACCGGCAATCTGGATGAAGCGACGGCCGGTGATATCATTGATATACTCCACCGGGTGACCAAGCAGGACAACAAGTGTGTCATCGTGGTCACTCACAGCAAGCGTCTGGCGAAGACGGCAGATATAGTGCTTAGATTAAAGGCGGGCAAGCTAGTTGAGCAGGATAATGCCGACTGAGCGCTGTGGCACTTGAACTTATCGCCATATCTGCTACTATACTTGCAACGTTATCAGAGACAGTGGCGGTCGCTATAAGAGTAATAGCACTTAATCAAGCTACCGAGATAAACCCTTTTCTAGATAACGATACCTTAACAATTAGGTTCGCATTTATCTAAAACTATCTAAAACCAAAGGAGATTTATGGCTATATCACGTAGCAAGAAAGAAGCTTTGGTTGCCGAATTAGTCCAAGACCTGGCTGATGCACAGATGGTCGTCTACGCCGAGTACAGCGGTATTAGCGTGGCTGACCTACAGCAATTGCGTCGTCAAGCGAGAGAAAATGGTGTCGCCATCAAGGTGGTCAAGAACCGTCTGATGCGAGTCGCCATGGATCAGCATGATGCACTGAAACAGACTGACACCGGCGCTATGAAAGGGCAAGTGCTCTACGCCATTTCCAATGACGACGAGGTGCTGCCGGCTAAGGTGCTGGCTCAGTTCGCCGATAAAACTCCCGAGCTTAAGCTGGTTGGAGCTTTTAACAGCCTGGGGCAGAGCCTGAACACGGCTGAGGTAACCGATCTGGCTAAGCTACCGACCAAGAACGAGTTGATCGCTCAGACGGTGGCTCAGCTGCTGTCGCCGGTCAACGACACCGTCAATGCACTGTCCGGCAATCTATCGGCATTGCTGGATGGCATTGCTGACCACGCCTCGGCGTAATTCGGTAATCATAATAAATATCTAAGGAGATAACTATGGCTGATGTAAAGAAATTAGCAGAAGAGCTAACCAAGTTGACCGTACTTGAGGTCAACGAGCTAAAGAACGTACTAAAAGACGAATACGGTATCGAGCCGGCTGCGGCAGCTGTTGCTGTAGCAGCTGGTCCGGCCGCCAGTGCTGACGCCGGTGAGGAGAAGACGGAGTTTGACGTAGTCCTCAAGGAAGTCGGTGGACAAAAGGTCGCCGTTATCAAGGCGGTTAAGGAGATCACCGGTCTGAGCCTAGGCGAAGCGAAAGCCATCGTCGAGGATGCCCCCAAGGCAGTCAAGGAGAAAGTTAGTAAAGACGAGGCTGAGACGGCTAAGAAAGCCCTGGAAGACGCCGGTGCTACCGTTGAGCTAGCTTAGTGAAAATAACCGAACCTAATTGTTATGCTTAAGGCCAGCCCTCTAGCGGGGCTGGCTTTTTGTAATATCTGCAATGCGGGGGGCGTAATAGAAGCCCCGTCACCTCCTCCAGTAGGGTTGGTTTTAATAATATTTGCAATGACTAGACAATCAGCCGGAATAACCGCTTGATACTTGCAACACTTCAGCATTTATTCATCAATATCACAACGTATCTCACTTAACCTCTGGCGTGGTTGTGGAAAGTCGGTCGTTAAATCTACAATAAAAAGAGCGACGGTAATGACTGCGATAATTGGCGATGTCGGCTGCACCGGCACTTCTCGGGGTTATTTACTTTTCCGGCGCAGTTCTTTGTAGCTAGCTAGAGTAGCCTGGTCAATTGTCTGTTTAGTCTTAGATAGATAACGCTTAACTAAATAATAGCCTAGTTTATACCCTGCCCAGCGGGGTAGCAGATCATTGCCGGAGAAAAAGATCGTTTCGTAGTCGTACTCCGTGTTATCAAATTTATTCCTTAAGGTCGTCATCATAGTGCTGATTTCTTTCAGTTCTGTCCGCCGGATTTCAGTCAGGAAGAACTGTCGTAGCTCGTAGTCGGATTGATTCATTGCTTGCTCCTCCAGCACTACCGCCAGACCCTCCATGATCATACTGTCAAATAACGTCTCGGCAAACTCGGGTACTTTCTCCCAGCGTAGCGAGTGGGATAGCTCATGACAGACCGTCTCAAAGATGAAGTCCTCGCTCGGTACGTGCTGACTTTTATCTAGTGCTACGACTATTAGACGAGAGTGATAAGTTCGTCCGCCAATACCGTCCTGCTGGATAGTCGGTGTCGTGGGTGATGATGAGACAACTATCAGATCAAGGTCGTAATCAAATGATCGGAACACACCGGATACGAAGGTCTCCGCACTCTCAACGGCACGACGAATAGCGGTCACGTCCGTATCAGTAAAATCCTTGCCGGCATTGGCAATGTAGTGATGTATCCGACTCATGATCTGATTATACACCTGAGCCCCGGCGCAGTTGTGGAAAGTCTCGGCTATTGACTACAGGCAGACTCAGCGGTATAATCCAGCCAGTATAGGTTAAGATACAGACAGAAAGAGAGTCTACTTATGAGCGAGAATAATATAGACGACTCAGCCCTGCCCGAGAAGCAAGTCAAGCGACTGCAGGTTCTTCTTAGCGAGGCTGAGACTAATTTGGCGGCAGCCAGAGAGCTACTGACCTCCATCCTAGGACCAAATGACATCCCGGCTCGGACTAACGAGCAGTTGACGGGGCGGGTAATCGAAGGTGTCTTCGACGGGCAAACCATGCACGACGGTGAGGGTAAATCTTACCCTGTGCCGGCGAACTACGCCTCGAAATCAAAACTGGTTGAGGGTGATATCTTGAAGCTGACTATTGCCGATGACGGCTCGTTTATCTATAAGCAGATTGGTCCGGTCGCCCGCAAGCAGGTAGTCGGCGTTTTGACTCAGCACGATGGTGCTTACTATGTCGAGGCAGGCACCAAGGAGTATCGAGTATTGCTGGCGTCGGTTACATTCTTCAAGGCACATATTGGTGATCAGCTATCGGTAATCATTCCAGAGGATAATCGTGATGCCGAGTGGGCGGCGGTTGAGGCGATACTATAGTTATGGCTGAGTCCAATCAATCCAATAAGGAAGCCGGTGGTAATCAGTTTAATTACACACCGATCTCCCCGGAAGAGCAGCGAGCCAAGCAGAAGCAGGTCATCAGGGGCGCAGTCACTTTAGTGGCGATGATCGTCATCTTCGTCTTGATCGTGGTCGGCTTTATCAGCTACTCCGTCGGCTATGATGCGGGCAAGAAGAGCAGTAAGAGTAACTCTGTCTCGGCTAAGTCAGCCGGCTCAGAGAAGTCGAATACTGCTCAGTCAAGCGACGACGACTCAAACTCCGGTATCTCGGGCGAGGCGAGCGAGTATCAGTCGCCGAGCAGGGTGGGTGAAGGTAAGATCCCCGACCACTTCCGGGGTAAAGAAGGGGCTAAGGTAGTGGCTATTGAGTATGCAGATTTCACCTGTCCGTACTGTGTCCGGCTAGCTACTAACCTCATCTCGGTTCATGATAAATACGACAAGAAGGTGCAATTCATCTATCGTCACTACAATGTTGGTCATACTTACTCAGAGGTCACCGCTAAGATCGCCGAGGCGGCTTATCTGGTGGGAGGTGAGGATGCGTTCTGGAAGGCTGCCGACCAGATGTACCGAGATAGCACCTGGATGGCAGGTGAATACATGAATACCGACCAACTACAAGACAAAATTCGTCAGCTGGCAGATAAAGTCGGGCTTGATAGCGGAGCAGTGGTTGACAAGTATAACGACAGCGCCAATAACGGCATAGACGAGAAGATTAAGCGAGACCGTCAGCTAGCACAAGATTCGAGCGTAGCCGGTACGCCGACTTGGTTTATCAATAAAAAGAAGGTAAATAGCTCGGCCTCTGCTATCTCCGGCACGCTCGAAGAATTGACCAAGTGAGCTTCAGCGTTTTTCATTTGCTATAATAGCCTCATGATTAATAGTGGAGGTGGTACTAGGCTTGCCCTGTATCGTAAGTATCGACCAACTAGCTTGGCTCAGGTGATCGGTCAGCCGCAAGTAACAGAAATATTACAAGCCTCGCTTGACCGTGGCGCCTTTGCTCATGCTTATCTCTTTACCGGGCAGCGAGGCACCGGCAAGACGACTGTGGCTCGTATCCTGGCACATTTAGTCAACGGACTAGACTACAGCGACAACCTGAATAACGACAGCATTGATATTATCGAGATAGATGCTGCCAGTAATAATGGCGTCGACGATGTACGGCAGATCCGAGACAGTGTCCAGCTGGCGCCGATGAACTGTCGCTACAAGATCTATATCATTGACGAGTTCCACATGCTCAGTAAGCCGGCTTTTAATGCCCTACTCAAAACAATTGAGGAGCCGCCCGAGTACGTCATTTTCGTCCTCGCCACTACCGAGTTACAAAAGGTGCCGGCTACCATTCTGTCACGGGTGCAGCGGTTTTATTTCAAGCCCGTACCGGTCAATCTATTGACCAAACACCTGCGTATGATCGCCGAGTCGGAACAGATCAATGTCGACGACGATGCCCTGAGATTGATCGCTGAGCATGGTGGTGGCAGTGTGCGTGATGCGATTACCCTGCTGGATCAGCTAGCCGGCAACCAATCCATCACTGTGGAGACCGTCAATGACGTCCTGGGGCTGGTCTCGCAAGCAGAGATGAGCCAATTAGCGACCAATATCACCGAGGGGAAACCTCGGTCAGTCATCAGCCAGGTCAACGAGCTGATCGGTAATGGAGTCGGTGCTACGGCTTTAGCTAAGCAACTAATCGACCACCTGACTAAGTTGGCACCGGATCAGCCCGAGCTTTATCGGCTAATTGAACGCCTATTGGAAGTCGGTCGAGCCAGCCTGCCCGAGGTCAAGCTAATGGCTATCTTGGTCGACGCATCATTACCGAGAGTGCCCGCTAGCCCATTAGTTACACCTAAAACTACGAAACCGGCTCAGTCCGCCGTAGTCCGAGTGACTACTAAATCTACTCCGGTGTCCAAGTCCGCTACTAAGGCTACCTCGGCTAACGACAGCCAGTCGAAGACGACAAGCACTAAGAAAGCCGCCCCAACCGCCACTCAGGCACCGGTCAAGCCGGTAGAGGCAACCGAGTCGATCAAAGAGCTGGTCTGGCAGGACGTGATCAATCAACTGGCAGAGCAGAATCGCCCTTCTACTAAATCACTGCTGGAGCAGGCAGATTATCGCTACAGCGCTCCGACGAACACCCTGACGTTATTCTTCGGTAAAGCTTTTCATCGCAAGCAAGCTAAGACCGGCCGCTTCCAAGATAGTCTACTGACCACGCTGGACGAACTCTATCAGGTTAAGCCAATGATTGTCATATCGGAGGAGCCGGCTCCGCTTGACTCTGATATTGCAGCAGTTCTAAGTGTAGTGGGCGGAGAGGTAACCACTGTTAGTGATGGCACGATCTAGTTCTACTTCAGCTGATTTATCTGATAGTCGCCCCGGCGACCAACCACTGGTTGAGGCGGCCGTTGCCAGCTCGGTTGATTACTCCGGCACGGTTGAGACTACTACCGCCGAGGGGGGTAAGCTCCCCCCACAGAACTTGGCTGCTGAGATGTCTCTCCTGGGGGCGCTCCTGATCGACGATGAGACCTTGGTTGATATAGCCGACCAAGTCAAAGCAGATGATTTCTATGACCGACGTCACCAGGCTATTTTTAAGGCTATCATGAAGCTGTATCAGAATAACGCCCGGGTTGATCTACTGACCGTAAGCAGCGAGCTTAGTAAAGCGCACCAGCTTGATCAAGCCGGCGGGCGTAGCTACCTCAGTGACCTAACCAACACCATACCGAGCGCCAGCCACGCTGTTGACTATGCTCGGATTGTTCGGGAGGCATCCGTCCGACGCAAGCTGACTAAAGCGGGGGAGGCGATCTCGGATCTAGCCAGTAAATCAGCGGACGACATCCAGGAGATTCTATCGCAGGCGGAGGCGAGCCTCTATGCTGTCAGCTCCGGCTCACAGCATAGCGACATGGTTTCGCTGGAGTCTTTACTCAGCGACGCCTTCGAAAAGATGTCCTACCTGCACCAGAATAAAGGCGAGTTGCGGGGTATCCGTACCGGCTTTAAGGACCTGGACAAGATGACAGCTGGTCTGCAGAAGTCCGACCTGATCGTCCTGGCGGCTCGGCCGGCTATGGGTAAGTCCACCCTGGCTCAGAATATTGCTTACAATGTGGCGATGCGGGAAGGCAAGTCGGTTCTCTTCTTTAGCCTGGAGATGAGTAACTCGCAAGTGGTAGACCGGATGATCTCAGAGGCCTCCGGGGTCGATAGCTGGAATATCCGCACCGGCAACCTTACCCAAGAGGACTTTAGCAAGATTAGCGATACCATGGGGGAGATGAGTGAGATACCGATCAAGTTTGAAGACAAGCCCGGCATGACCATGCTGGAGATGAAGGTCAAGGCACAGCGAGAGGCACATAAGAACCCCCTCGGACTGATCATCGTTGACTATCTCCAGCTAATGTCGGGTAGTCGCCAGTACGGCGATAACCGAGTACAAGAGATCAGCGAGATATCCCGGGGGCTCAAGCTGATGGCACGAGAGCTGGACGTACCAGTGCTGGCATTGTCTCAGTTGAGTCGCTCCGTCGAGCAACGCCCCGACAAGCGACCGATGCTATCTGACCTGCGAGAGTCCGGCTCTATCGAGCAAGATGCTGATATCGTCATGTTCGTCTACCGCGAGGATTATTACAATCCCGACACTGAGCGTCAACACATCACTGACCTGATTATCGGTAAACACCGTAATGGTCCGGTCGGTACCGTCGAGCTATACTTCCACCCCGAGAAACTCAAGTTTATGTCGCTAGAGAAACGCAAACACGATAAATAGCCCCGGACTGAGTCTAGCCCTAGCTCGCTTCTGGTTGGCTAGGCCGGCTTATTCATAGACAGCAAGCAGTAGTGAGTCGTGCTGAATCCAGCCGGTGTAGACATGGCTCAGCTTCAGCTTCTGCACGTCAGACCTGATCGCCTTACCGGCGATAGCCAGCTTGAGTGGCGGGGCTTTCGAATCAACCAGGCTGCCACCGGTTTGCTTTGCCTCGAGCGACTTGATCAGCTCATCTATTCGTCTATCATCGTGGCGATAGACTCGTAGATTGCTGTAGCGATTAGTCAGTAGGCTATATAGCTGATAGTCCGTCTCTGAGCGTACTACTAGTCGTATCTCAGCGTGGGAGTTGCTCGTGAGGAGCTGGTTGACGGCGGGTAAGGTCTGGTCATACTGATAGACCACGCTGGCCTGGTAGTTGACCGCACTGATGTAACGGTTGATATCTAATAGGCTGATCGAACCAATCAGGATCGACAGAGCCAAGATAGCGAGGCTACGGGCGTAGGGATTCTGAGGGAAGAGCCCGTGCCATTTGTCAACGATATATCCGATGGCAATAACTTCCAGCAGGATAGTCGGGACGAATAACAAGTAGATATAGTCGGGGTTAAACGCAGCCATACTCACGCCGGCAACCAACAGGCTGATGATCATATACGAGCGCAGGCTGAGTAGTCCACCTCGCCTAGCTAGAGTGATCAGACCAATGACCACCATGATAGCGCCGGTGATAGTCAGCATCGGGGTCATTAGTCCACCGGTCAGACCGGCTGAGCCGGCGACATAGCTGTCCGCAAGCTGACGCAGGTTGGCTAGACTGGGAGTACCGATAGCCAGTAGGCTTGCCAAGGTGGTGCGACCCCTACCGATTAGCAGTATAGGTGCGAGCAGTAAGATCAAGTAAGCTACGGCTATCCCGGCGAGCAGCTTCTTGTGACGCTTGATGGTGTAGCGAGATTTGGGGTGGAGGAGAGCAACCACCGCCAGTGCAACTACGATGTAAAGTCCACCCGACATATAACTAAGTGCCACCAGATCCAGTGCTAAACCAACCGCCGGAGCGACTTTTTGCTTGGCATTGACGACATAGTAACCAAGTAAAATTGCCAGAGTCAGTAGCAGCACCGTCATGACTGCCGGCGTACCGGCTCGCCCCAAGCTGATAGTAAAGGCTGAGCAGGCCATCAGTAAGCCACCCATCATGGCTAGACTTGGTCGATAGATAGCTCTGATCGCCAGCATCATCGTCAAGATACTAGCCACCACCAACAACAAAGCAGGTAATCTCAGGGCAAAAATCGTCATGCCGTAGAGCTTGATCGCTAGAGCCTCTAGGATCAGCCAAGGAGCATTGACTAGGCCGGTAATATTACCACTAGCTAGCCGTCCACTAGCTATCGCTGATAGCTTCTCGCTGGCCGATAGACCGGACGGTACTGACCAGAAGCGATAGATACTGATGGCCAGCACTATCACCGCCAGTAAAATGCTAGCCAGTAGATAGCGATACCGATAGAGCCAACTTCGCTGGATGGAACGCTTGCGTCTCATTTACTGCCCATTTTAGCATATGTTATAATCTGAGGAGTTTTAAGAGAAGGAGGATAATGGCTGGATTCAAGGATCAGATGGCGATGATGCAGAAGTTGCGCAAGGCACAAAAGGAACTGGCTAATGAGCTGGTCGAGGTTGAAGCGGGCGACGGAGCGGTAGTGATCCAGTTTAGTGGTGAGCTTAAAGTAGTGGATGTCAAGATTGACCCGGAGCTGATTGACCTGGACAATAAAGCCCAGCTGGAGGGCTGGATCAAGAGCGCTATCCGTGACGGCTTGAAAGCCGCCCAGGAAGTTGCCACCGAGAAGATGAAGCCGCTAATGGGCGGTCTAGGTGGCATGATGGGCATGTAGAGTCGATGCCACCTAGCGATTATTCTGCCCTACCTCGTGCTCTAAATGAGCTGATTGAAGCTTTTAGTGCCCTGCCCGGCGTCGGCTTTAAGACCGCCGAGCGCTATGCTTACGCTTGCCTCAAGAGCGACCGGTCTAAGTCTCGTCAATTAGCCTTGACCTTGAGTGCTCTGCACGATAAGGTCAAGCGTTGCCCGGTCACTTTTGCCTTGATCGATACCGATGATGAAGTGTCACCTCTATATAGCGACGATCGTCGCAACAAGCAATTAGTCGCCGTGGTCGAAGATCCTTTCGATGTGCTGGCGCTGGAGTCAACCGGACAGTACCGGGGGACTTATCATGTACTGGGCGGGGTTATCTCGCCAATCGACGGTATCGGTCCGGATCAGCTGCATATCAGCGAGTTGATTGACCGCCTGCGTCGTGACCGGGTCAAGGAGGTCATCTTAGCCACTAACGCCAGTGTCGAAGGCGAGTCGACAGCCCTCTATATCCAGCGTCAACTAGAAGAGGCGAAGCTGGCGGATCTGATGGTGAGTCGTCTGGCCCGAGGTATACCGATCGGCGTCGACTTGGAATATGCCGACAAGATCACTCTGGGACATGCTTTGAGTGGGCGCAAGCGACTGGACTAACTGCCCCCCGCTTCTCTTTTGCAGGATTAATATAAAAATATAGCCGGCACGCTTAGTACCGGCTATGTCACAGCGGCTTGCCACCTGGCTACTAATCAGCGAAATCGTCCGCAAAGACTGCTTCGTCGACGCTGGTCAGGTTGAGCCCGGTTGATACCCTGGTTACCTTGAAAGTAGCGTTCTTTAGTGCTTCCTGAGTCTCGTTATCCATATACTGGAAGACGTCGACATCCTGCACTCTCTTGCTGTCCAGATTGATGACTCGGACTACATCGCTGGCAATCTTGTCACCATTGGCATTGTAGGCATCGATCCAGATCGAGTATGACATCTCTCTCGACTCCAAGTTGCGCACACTGACCGGTACGCTCATGGTCTGCTCGCCATATTGATTAGTGGTCTGGCGCAACTTACCGATCTTAATGTCGACAGAAGCGCTGAGCAGCTTATCTGTTTTCTTGCCCGACATGCTATCTGCCACACTAGCTACCCGGTTAAAGATCCGGCTGGTGCTGGCTAGCCCCCAGACAGCCATACGAGCCACGATCACGTACATACCGATGGTGATAAATAGGGTGATCGCTCCAAGGACGACAGAGGCAATAGCCTGACTACCGCCAATCCTCTTATTGACACCGACCACGCCAAAGATCAGCGCTAAGATACCCATGACGAACGCCATGAAATTGATAAATGGGATAAACGACAGTACGATACCGACGATACCCAAGATAAACCCGGCTGTAATCATCGGGTTGTTGTCATTCTTAGATGAATCAGCCTTAGCTCCTGTTTCCATACACCTCCTTAGTGGTTATGCTTGTGTCTGCATTATAGCACACCTCATCACGCCAATCGGCTTGTGTTATTATACCAATAGCCTTGCTGGAGCGGGATGAGAAATGATACACAGGGAACACAGAGATGGATGGCTTGATCATACGCCAGATGATGAGTCGAGCGACGATTGGATCTTGGCGCTAAGGCAAGGTGAAGCCGATGTGTCGAAGCCACAGCCTCCCTGGTCTAAGATAGGTAAGCTGGCGACTTCTCTCGCCGGTTGGATTAAAAACGAATCTACCAGTGAATCAGGTAGACCACTTGACAATCAGGACAGGGTCGAGGCTGTCTCACTCAGACATCCGACCGAGATCATTCTTACACCCGAGCAACGGGAGGAGGTAGAAGATGTCGCCAACGAATTGACGTTGGCTGTAGCGGAAGTTTATCGTGAACAGTTATCAGACGAGATTCTGGCGGAAAAACTAACGACGATAGAGCAACCGGCTAGGGATTTCGTTATTAAAAGAGCGTTAGGCCAAACGGTTGAGTGTGGTTCACGTGCACTTCTAACTAAGGTTACCCAGTTTCTGACTGATCATCAGTTACCTCTAGATGATTATGACGGCTTAGCCGAGACCACGGCTTTATTCTTGAAGAATTTTTCACAGTCGACAGCGGATGTCGATGAATCTCCTTACGCTTATTTTGTCAACGGCGCCATGAATGATAAAAAGGTAAGTCAGCAAATAAAGTTAGTGCTAACGGACAAAGAATATGACTTGGCTTCAATGACGGCTAGTATCTCAAAGAACATCATCATTGATAAATTTAAGTCGCACCCCCGTGACACGAAGAACCTGGTCGCCTTCGTTAAGGGCCTGGAAAATGTTGGTATCGATATAGCTACGAATGATTTCTTCATTGATAGTTGCATTGAAAATAGTTTCATTGACGATTTCCGCCAGGGTACGACACCTCTGCAGGAGAATCTCTATCAAGCGGGGCTGATCAATGACGACAATATCAAGCACTTGTACTATCAACTGGCCAAAAGCTGTCAAGCAGGCATGACTGAGTGTAGCGCACTGCACGGTATTTCTCTTAATATCTGCCCTGATTCGGAGGTGACGAAGTACTGGCGGCAGTTCCGGAGAACAAGTCTATACGGGACTGTGTCACCGTCCGAAGACGGTGTAATCTCCGAGTGGGATATACTTTCTTTCCGATCTTTGCTTGAAAAAGTCGACCGCCAAACTGATAACTATGATATAGATAAGTATTTCAAGGAAGGTGTTCCTGATCGACGGTATTTTAAGCGATTAAAGGGCAAGTCTGCGCTAACCGATAGCGCTAAAACTACTGATTTCATATTCTGTCTAGCAGATATGCCATTGGTGCCGGAGGTGCGTAGCTTGCTGGGATCGTCTCAAATAAAATCACTAGACCTATATCAAGAGTGGGAACAAAAGGGGGCATCTTACACCTTCTTTGAGCTAGCGCAGCCAAGCGACATCGACATTAATCGTCTCGTTGACTTGAGTCGCAAGGCAGATGACTTCCTCGGTAAGTACCCTCTGGCGTGCTTGGTTGACAGAAGTCAAGTCATTGACGCTCACATTAAGGGCAAGGATACCATACTGGGTGAAGAATACTTCGGCGACCTAGTCATGTACGATAGCGGTGCCGACCGAGAGATTAGCACCATGGACGACGAAACTATCAAGCAGCTGCGCCAGCATCTAGATACACTGAGCCGCTTTGATCTATTTGACGGCGACCGAGCCAGGATGGTGAACTACGCTGTACTGACCGAAAACCTTGGCGATAGTAGCCGGCTCTTTGATGAACTAGCCACGGTCGACGAGCTTGATGAAGCTACTCGTAATAGCCTTAATCTAGTCTTGCGGACGCACAACCAGTACAACATCAAGTCGGTCGAAGAGCTGAAGAATTATCGAGCGGTCATCGCCGAGCGAGCGACTAGCGACCTGGTCAGCAACTACGTCGGGGATGCCTGTCGAGCTATCTCCTTCATCATGCTATCTGACTTCGATGGCTACGACCTAAGCTGCTTTGATCTGGAGACACTTCGTCAGCGCCAGGTCTTGACCGCAGACGATGAGGCGGTGATAGAACTATTCCGCCAGGTTCACCCGACTAACTTCGGACTTGAATACGATAGCCAGCATGATCAATATGTACCAGCGGAAGACTCTGATGAGAGCGATGTATATAATGGCAAGGCTACCGAGAGGCTACTTCAGACTATCGCCAGCTCGCCCCTATGTGCACCGGTCGAGGATGACGGTGGTGTAGCCAAGATCACTAAGATCGAAGGCTCGGCTTCTGACCTAATCAGCAAGCTCCGCCGTTATATCGCTGACGACTGGAATAAGTCGTTGATCGACCTGGAGGCGACGGGCGAGGGGATAGAGCATTTCACCATAGACGAGGACGATCCTGGCGAAGCTCTTAAAGTGATTAAGCTGACCGGTGCTCCATTTAAGATGCTCAGCCACACCATCTATCAGTATTACAACCGCCCCAATATTTATAATGCTCTCATAGACGATCCTAGCGTCTGGAATACCGCCCAAGGCTCCTCGACTATTTCGACCAGCTGCATCGACGAGGAGTGTTATGATAACTATCTACAGTCGGGCGCCGACCCAAGCACTCGGGTGCTACTGGGCTTCAATCATATTCAGCCCAGCGGTATCGCCGCCATGGCACCGAGCGACGGCTACTTGCGAGGTGGCTTGAAGCTGGAAATGGGTGGCGTTCTATTTACCACCTGTGACCAATTGATGCAGCAATTCGACAAAATCAGTTTCTATCTTGATATGAACCAACGCTACAACGAAGTCGGTCTCTCTCGCATGTCGAGTGAGCCCGGGGCGAGGAACGGTCGCTTGCAGCCATCGCATATCATCGTCCACGGCTCCAGCATCGGTGATATCAATGAGAACAGCAAGAAGTTTGCTAGGTATTTTGATGTGCCAATTACTCTGATCGATGACGAGGCCTACCGCAAGAAGTATGGCGTGGAACCGGACTGAAACGTTTCCTTTGCCGGCTAGCTCCGGTCTAATGGGTCGTATGAATCAGCTCGGTAAATTGCTTGTGTTATTATATTGATAGCACCAAAACAAGGACGATATAAATGAGACACGAAAAAGCGGGGCAAGAGCAGCATGGCCATACGCCGAATGGTGGATGGGATGACGGCTGGGAACCGGCTACTAAGGAAGAGCCGGCTAAAGCTGATACACTGAAGCCACCATCGTTCCGGTCAAAGATAGGCGATATGGCAATGACCTTTGCTGAATGGTTCAAAGGGGAGGACACGGGCAAGCTGGACAGACAGCCCGATGATCGGAATAGTAGCAATACCACTACCACCACCCAGGGCAGCGAAGCAAGGTGGGGCAAGCCCGACGATCGGGATAATAGCGACGCCACTGTCACCGAGAAAAGTAAAGACAACATCACCTCGCTCAGCGAGCTAATCGAGACAACCCTCACGCCCGAGCAACAACAGGAAGTCAGGCAGATCGCCGCAGGATTGACTAAAGCCATCGTCAAGGATGACCAGCCAGCAAGCGAAGAGCTGGTAGAGAAGCTGACGGCGATGGAACAGCCGGTCAGAGACTTAGCCATTAAGGAGGTGTTATTTTGGACACAACTTAAAAAATATACCGACGAAGCTAAAGCCGGATTTGTAAGACCGATTAGCAGAGTCACCCAGCTTCTAACCGACCACCAACTATTTCTGGAGAACTACGACGGGCTAGCTAAAACAACTATCTCCTTCTTAGAGGACCTCCCTCGTTCCTCTATAGACGTAGATGAGGCACCTTATGCCTACTTTGTCAATGGCGCACTTAATGACCGGCAGGTTGGTCAACAGATTAAGTTGGAGCTAGCAAAGAGAAAATTTAACTATAAGATCAATAACATTACCCGGGACGTCATCCTCAGTAGCTTTGCTAATCGCAAGAGAGACACTAAGAACTTAACTGAGTTTGCCCGAGGACTTAAGAATATTGGCTATGATATAGCGTCAAGTGATGCTTTTCTAAAAGGGTGCATTGACTTTAGCATCATTAATGTTGATTATCCCGCCGAAGGGCGGCCTTTTCTGCAAGACAACCTATACCGAGCCGGGCTAATCAATGATGACAACATTGGTCGACTATATTGCCAACTACTCAAAGAAGACACGCCTCCCCGTCGTGGATTTCCGGAGTTTGAGTATGTTATATCTCTTGACCTTTGTCCTGAGTCAGAGGTAACGAAATACTGGCGACAGCTTCAGATTGCCGGACTATTCGGAGTAACTTCACCGGCTGACAATAATTTCGTCACCCACCGAGATATCGACTCCTTTCGATCGCTATGGATTGACACAAGCACCAATCCAGATAGACTGCGAGATAGCGATCTTTATGAGTGTTTCAAGGACGGTATTCCTGACCAAAGCTATTACGACCAACTAGCCGGGGCGCCCATACTATGCGACGGCGACAGGGCCGTCGAAGCTGTCAAATGCCTAAAGAATATGCCTCTAACGTCGGAAATCCTAGACATTCTGGGTCCTAATCAAAAGAAAGTACTGGATATATACCGAGAGTGGGAGCAGAAAAGTGCTCTAGGTACCTTCTTTAAGTCTGTTAACGCATCTGATATAACCACCGTCGATGAGCTTGTTGAGCTGAGTCGGCGGGCTAGTAGCTTCCTGGATAAATACCCTTTAGCTAACCTGGTGGATAGAGAATCGGTAATTGATGCTCACATCCAAGGTAAGGATACCATCCTGGGCGAGGAATATTTCGGTGATCTAGTCTTATACGACTGTTACGCCGATAAATTGTTAAGTGCGATGGATGAAGAGTCGATCAAGCAAGTGCGTCAGCACCTGGACACACTGAGTCGCTTCGATCTATTTGACGGTGACCGACCCAGGATGGTCAACTACGCCGTACTGGCTGAGGAGCACTGGGAGACTGGGCAGCTTTTCAACGAACTGGCCAACGTTAGCCGGCTTGATGAAGATACGAGGAGGAACCTCAACCTCGTCTTACAGACGGGAAATCCTTATGGTGTCAAGACGGTCGAGGAGCTGGAGAACTATCGAGCCGTCATTGCCGAGCGAGCCACCAACGATCTGGTGAGTAACGATGTCAGAGATGCCTACAAGGCCATTTCATTCATCATGCTATCTGACTTCGATGGCTGCAATGCAAACCACTTTGACCTGGAGACGCTCCGTCAACGTCAAGTCTTGACTCCCGATGACGAGGCAGTCATAGATCTGTTTCGCAAGGTTGATCCCCGCAACTTCGGATTTGAGTATGATGTAGAACGACGAGAGTATGTGCCCGCCGGTTACGACGACTGGGACGCTGTTGAGTTTGAGTACGATGAGAGGCGGGAAGAGTACGTATCTTCCGATAGTGCCGCTACTAATGGCGTGGCTACCGAGAAGCTGCTTCAGACTATCGCCAGTTCACCTCTCTGTGTACCGGTCAAGGATGAGAGCGGTGTAGCTAAGATTACCAAGCTTGAAGGAGCGGGGTCTGATCTGGAAAATAAGCTCCGTCACTACATCACCGATGACTGGAATAAGTCGTTGATCGATCTGGAGGCTACAGGCGAGGGAATAGAGCATCTCACTATAGAGGAGGACAACCCTAAAGGCGCCATTGAAGTGGTCAAGCTGACCGGTGCTCCATTTAAGATGCTTAGTCACACCATCTACGGACACTATCTTCGCCCTGATGTCTTCCATGCTCTAATCAACGATCCCGGCATCTGGAACACCGCCCAAGGCTCTGCCACTATCTCAACCAGCTGCATCGATGAAAAACATTGCGGTAACTATCTTCAGGTCGGTAGCAATGAGAGTTCTCAGGTGCTACTGGGCTTCAATCATATTCAGCCCGGTGGCATTGTCGCTATGGCGCCGAATGATGGCTATCTACGAGGCAGTTTGGAACTAAAGATGTTCAACGTACAATTCACCACCTGTGACGAATTGATGCGTAAGTTTGATCGGCTGACACACAACAGACATTTGAACTATAACGAAGTTGGTCTCTCTCGCATATCAAGTGAACCCGGAGCAAGGAACGGTCGCCTGCAACCATCGCATATCATCGTTCACGGCTCCAGTACTGATGATATCAACGAGAATAGCAAGAAGTTCGCCCGCTACTTCGGCGTACCAATCACCTTGATTGATGATGAAGCTTACCGCAAGAAGTATGACGTGGAACCGGGCTAAACACGGAACAGACGGTTGCTTATTTCCGAACACCATGACAGCTAAACATACAGAAACGTCCACCGACCGAGCCGACGGTGCTTGACCCAATGGGGGAGGGTTTTCACCATCTGATCATCCCTAGTAAAGAGCACCACGCTCTCCAGCTGGCGTACTGTCAGCTGACCCGTCGTCAGTTTAGCTCGCCAGCCGGCCTGCTCACGGCGCACTCTATCGGGTAGGCGAGCGAAAAAGCCGGCATTGAGCGACATGCCGTAGCGAAGTGCTGTCCGACCAATGATATAAGTACCCGACTGGTCGCCTCGAAAGGACTCATCTAGTGCGATCAGTTGCTTCTGTCCATGATAAATTGAGCCAAGGTCAAGAGGTGTGAACTGAGCCGGTGTTCTGGTAATTCGCTGGAAATCCCTTCGCTTGGCTATAGCTCGAGGACTAGCCAAGATGTCAACCGCCTGTACGCCGACTACGATCAGTAGTATCATCGCCACTATTACTCCCGCCGACCGACCGCGATGGCGCTCTCGCCACTTCGTCAGCCCACCAGCAAAGAAATAGCCGGCCAGTAAAATAGTCGCATAGTAAAAGGCCCAAGCTTCTCGAGCTGAAGCCCGAAAAGCCGACCATAGCTCATAGATTGGTTTAGGCACACTATATTGGACTAAAGTCGCAGGACCGACATCAATTCGCACTCCGACGGCAAAGACTAGTAGCAGCATAGAAACGGTCAAGCCGACTCGACACATCCAGCGATGTCGCCGCTGGTACTGCCTCAGGCGAAGCCAGGCTGTCCGATAGTTCCCTCGCCATAGCCAAGCAACGAGCAAAAGCATCAGCCAGACGCCGAGCCCCAGCCACATCATCGTCTCGCCGGAAGTTGAGCGATTAGGGAAGGCGGGTAAGACGGAATAACCTAGCGGGTTGGCGAAGCTCAGCAGGTTAAAGCCCTTGTCTACCAGGTCGTACACCTCCGCCCCCGTTCCCAAGCTAAAGCCTCCGACCAGATAAAATATACCCACCGCTACTGCGGCGGGGATGATCGTCATTATCGCCAACGCTCGCCAGCGATGCCGACCGCTCCAACCTTGCCGGTCAATCAAACGAACGACAGACAACACCATTAGCGCCCCCATCATTGGTAGGAAGTAGGGGTGGATCAAGATAGCCCCAGTGAGTACAACCATCCAGATAGCCGTTAGGTGACCTGCCGACTTAAACCTCGACGTTTCTACCACCAGTAATATCCCCAAAAGGATTATCCATTGACCAGCCAGGGCGGGATGATAAAAGCTACGAGCCAGTACTATCGGCGAGAGGGCAAAGAGGCTCGCCCCGGCGCCAATTGCCAGCCAATGCCGGGGCAGTCCGGCTGGCTTAGCTAATCCGGTCCGACGCCAAACTGCGTCAACCAGTAGCACCCCCAACCCACCCATCAGGATGTAGCAGCCAAGCCCCCATAGTCCAAAGTACTGAAAGCTCGCCGGCAAGACACTCGCTAGCGGCTTGACCATCAGTGCCACCAGCGGAATGACATCCATAAAGACCATCGACAGTCCGGTCGGTGGCGCCAACCGCTTGATCATCCCGCCGGACGATTCGGCTCGGTAAAACTCCCAGCCCAGCTGATGTTGAGCCGTGTCATGAGTCTCACTATGCCAGATCCAGTCAGTGTAAGTAGGATTGACTATCTCAAGACCATAGAGAAAGCCAAAGACGACCAGACCGATTAGCGCACCTAGGGTAAACACTTGCCATCTTTTCAACTGGCTTCGCCTTAGCATGAGTACATTATATCGTAGGAAAGGCTGCGACAACGACACCTATCTGCCCATACGCCGAACACAGCGTTTTGCTAATATGGTGTTAAGAGCAGGATAACGAAGCTCTCTGAGTTATAATTATGTCAGTCGAAAAGTATTTATTCTACTATCTACCGCTTGATCAGACTAATGTCTACCTGGCAGATATCCTTTGTCATTATGTCTACCTATACATCCAACGAGAGCTGATCGAGAGATATCGCCTCATTCCTAGCGCTATCTGTATCCTGATGGTCAACTTTAACAGCCGGCGAGCCACCATTACTGTCCGACTGTATGACGATCAGGCAGTAGGGCAGATAGAGCAGATCATTAACGAGATGCCTTCAGTAGCCTTGTCCGAGGAGCTGATACACCTTAGTCTCAGTCGGACCGAGACCGAGACAGGGCAGATAGCTCGAATCAACAGCCGAGGTAGACTGAGCGAACAGCTAGCCGAGCTATTACGTCGCCCCTTCACCAAGCTAGACCTCAGTGGCGGTGTAGTTGAAACCGGCACCGACCGATCACCGTTAGTTAGCTACACTAAGCCGGACTGGTTGCAGCTACGGCGAGCCGAACGATCCTTTTCTTCTGTCACTGTATCTTTCCGGCTGGATGGTCAAGTGTCGAATAGAGTCATCGCCCCGGTGCTGCTATACATTCTGGCTAGCTATGTCGAACAAGGTTTAGTTCAGTATGGCGGTCATCTTAGGGAAAATACTTGCTACGACTATGACGACGAAGTCGTCCTGTACTATCGCCTTATCATCCGAGACGACCGCCGCCATCATCGCAAGATCAAGCAAGCCGTGCTTGACCAGCTTAACCAAGTCCAATGCTTGGCAGTCAATTCACCCCGGCAAATGCGCCGTAATATCAGGTCGGCCATCCGGCGTCATCGTCATGGTTGGAGCTCACCGGAGCCGGGTGACACTTATCGTAATCTCGGCATTATCATACCCGATAGCCAGATGGAGAGTTACCTATCGCCTCATCGCATTCTTGGTGCCATAGCCGGGGTATCCCTCCGGTGGATTAGCTACGACCAAGTACCCGCCGGCAGCTTCCAGCCATTAGTTCTCGACGGAGGAGAGAATGATTAGTCCTCAACTGATTACTCGTCACTACTGGCTGCATGTTGATGGCGATGTTGACGAACGGGTTATTCATCTCTACGAACACTGCTTCATTCATCAACTTGACCGGTTCCTGGCTGAGCATTATCCGATACCGCCATACCCGGCTAGTTACGTCGGTGGCGAAAGCTTTCTTCATTACATTTATCTAACAGTTGACTGCTGTACTGATATAGTGCCGGCGATAGACGAATACGTCGCTCAGTCCGGTCGAGCCATCCCCGACACCGTAGTACGCAGCTGTCTCGGCGAAGTCGAAGCTGAGCTGGGCACTCGCTACACAGTGATGAATTGGACAGGGTTGCGAGCTGAGCTGGATCAACTGACTCGGATGAGATTCATTCCCTCGGATCAGATAGACCGACTGATCTATACACCGGAGCCGGATGAAGAGAATTGCCACCGGGGTCTCTTTCGGATGAGGCGCCGACCTGAGCTATTCGAAAAGATGACTACCATCTTAGTAGTGACAAACCCGACAGTAGCGGAGATGATCATTTTTCGGCTCATTGCCCGGGGTGTCTGGTGGCAGATAACCAGACAAACGGTCGCTGACTTGGGATTGTACCCCGATGGCGCCATCGTTGATGGCTCTAAAGAGCAAGTCATCCTCAGACAGAGCTTCCTCCTGCGTCGTCGTCCAATTCATCGCCGGATCAAACAGCGACTAAGTAGCGCTCTCGCTTCACCCCCGACACCGAATCAGTCGTCCTTGAACGGACTGGCCACTCGTCTCAAAGAGTTGATTGATGACCGGACGTTAATCGACATCCACGACGATCTAAACGTACTAACCGGACAGGCTGGGGTAAGCTCTCTTTTAACGGTGGCCAATATCAAGCAGGTGCTGACTAGGCTGGAGCTTGCCGAGATCAGCTATCGACCCTGCCAGGAAGATGACTATACTGATAAGTCACCTAGTGGCGGAGCGTCTCGCTAAAGAGTCTAGAATGTAGTGAGGTAGTACACCGGTGTACTTTATCCTGGTGTGTGCTATATTATCGTTAATGACTAACGGATTGAACATCATAGTTATTGGACTAGGTCACCAGGCTCTGGAAGATCATCTACCGGCAATAGTTGAGAGCAACAAATATAATCTGGTAGGCGTCGTCGACATTGATAGGGATCATGCCGTAGGTGTGTCCGAAAAGTACAACACTGAGTATGCAGTGAGCGTTAGTGAAATGTTGTCAAAGTTACCGTTCAAACCAGATGTTGCACTTATTGCTACTCCGCATAGTGCATATTTAGAGATAATAGAAGAACTTACAGAAAATAAGATTAACATAATAAAAGAAAAGCCCTTTGCTACGTCAGTAAATGAGGCTCTAAGAATAATAGATTTGATAAAGAAGAGTAATGTGTCAATATTCGTAACGCTCCAGAGAAGATTTAACCCAATTTTTGCTAGCGTCCCACAGTTAATTAAGAAAATTGGCGTTCTCTATGCGATTGAAGCCAAATATACGATGAATATATCAAAATTAGACAGTGACTGGCGAGCAAACAGCCGCATAGCATTAGGGGGGGGCACTGTCAGACATGGGGTATCATTTTATTGACTTACTTGTATGGTACTTTGGGTTACCAATATCAGTCTTATGCAAATTCTCGACTAACAATCGCAACGGTCAGATATACGACGTAGAAGATACCGCTTTTTTAGAATTTTGTTTTAGCGACCATGGCAGGGATATTCTTGGCAACTTGGTAGTATCTCGAGTATATCCCGAGAAGAATGAGTGCCTAAAGATATATGGTCGTTCCGGTTGTATATCATTGAAAAGAGGTGATTTAAGACGTCTAGACGTAGACGGTAATGAAATTGAGCATCTAATGAGAATCGGCTCTTGGTCATCTGCAATTATTGACCAGCTAGATGAGTTTGCTGATAGGATAATGGATGGAACCAAAAAAGGAGAAGTCTGCAACGAATATCTTAAGCAAGTTGCATTTTTGGAAGCTGCGAGATTGTCAGCAAAGAGCAATCAACAGACATTTCCAAACGATTACTTTGAAACGATGAAAGGTCAAATGTCGTGATCAATATGCCTAAAGGCACAAACGAACGCCTAGCAATCCACGGAGGAGCACCGGTAATTGATTCTTCAAGGGCGAAATTTGAGTGGCCTAGAATTACCGACCAGGTGCAGCTCGCTGTAAAAAATCAATTGTTAGATACGATTTCGATTTATGATAATTCAAATATTTTCGGTGAGTTTGAAAAAAGATTCGCACACTACCATAGTAGAAAGTATGCCCAACTGTCTAATTCCGGCACCTCATCTATATTTGCGATGTATGAGGCTATAAATGTTTTACCTGGTGACGAAATACTATGCCCAGTTTACACCTTCCATGCAACAGTCAGCCCAATGATGTACCTTGGAGCTACTCCGGTATTTTGCGATAGCGATGACGATGGCAATATCGCATTCGACGACATCAAGCGTAAAGTCACAAACAAGACCAAAGCAATAGTTGTGACGCATATGTGGGGAAGACCTGCCAGGGATATTCTTGAGATATCAAAATTATGCAAGGATAGAGGCATATATCTACTGGAAGACTGTTCTCACTCTCATGGCGCTATGATATATGGCAAAAGGACTGGCTCGTTTGGAGATATTGCTGCGTGGAGTCTGCAAGGTCAAAAAACTGTGACCGGTGGTGAAGGTGGTATACTGACGACCGACAATAAAAATCTGTATGATAGAGCCTTGCTACAGGGTCACTACAATAAGCGGCCTAAAATTGAGCTATCTGATAACAGTACTCTGAAGAAGTTCTCCTTAACTGGTATGGGGCTGAAGTTGCGTGCACACCCCTTAGCCATTGCAATTGCCAACGAACAATTTAACCATCTTGAAGAATTTATAGAAACAAGGCAAGAGTACGCCAAAATGCTAAATCGGGCACTTTTAGAATACGATTTTCTAGATCTTCCCGATACCAATAATGCTAAAAATAGCTGGTACGCATATTGCATAAAATACAGAGGAGAATATCGTCATGGTGTAGCAAAACGTAGATTTGTCGAAGCTCTTGCAAAGGAAGGGCTGATTGAAATAGATATCCCTGGGTCTACCGGGCTGTTAAACAATCTTCCTTTGTTTTGCCATCCCGATCAGATACTACCCAGAATGTATAACAAAGGTCTAAGGAAGCAGGATGGCTTTCCAGTCGCTCGACGCTTTGTTGATCAGCTGATTAAAATGCCAGTCTGGTCTTTTAGTGACGAGGAATGGATTATTGATAAATATATCGCTGGATTTAGAAAAGTATGTAATTACATTCAACAAAATAACGG